>UMHR01001122.1_pt1 | contig 135258 bp, 115 predicted proteins | sample 1965581 | NCBI WGS metagenome assembly UMHR01 (sample SAMEA4836104, study PRJEB28245) | human gut metagenome | biome: gut microbiome; material: fecal sample | place: Denmark | collected 2008 | reverse complement strand
AAAAAAGCAATGGTACAGATAAAAAGAGATTGGTTTGATACAGCATTAGAAAACTACGAAAGGGGAGAAACGTATGGCAGATGGAAAGCGAAGATACAAGTCTGACAGGAAAGATCATAAGGTATCTGTGAAGCTGTCGGAGAAAGATATGGATATTCTGAAAGCGGCACTTAACCGGACGGGAATGACAGCAAGTGCCTATATAAGAGAATTGATCCGGACGGGCGGCAACATAGATACAAGTTATCCTGAGGACAGGGCAAAAGCAATCCGTATCATAGCAGGTATTGCAAATAATATTAATCAGACGGTAAAGCTTGGCAATTCACAGGGGAGATTGTATTACAGCGATATTGATAAATTGCAGAACAGTCTGGATGATGTAAAGAAAACATTCGGGGAGGTGCTGGAAGTATGGCGATTACAAAGATCTTAAATATACAGGAGTCAGATGGCAGAAATCCGGCATCACACCTGAAGAATGCTTTGGAATATATACAGAATCCGGATAAGACAGAAGAATGTGTACTGGTGGGCAGTATTAACTGCCTGCCGGATACGGCATTTGAGCAGATGGAGGAGACGAAGAATATATTTCATAAGACAGGTAAAAGGCAGGGCTATCATGTGATCATATCATTTTCACCGGAAGAAAAAGTGACGGCAGAGCAGGCAATGTATGTCCTCGAGCATTTCGCAAAGGATGTGCTTGGTGATGATTATGAGGCGGTGTATGCAGTCCATACTGACAGGGAACATATGCATGGACATCTGATCTGGAACAGTGTCAGCATGACAACTGGCAAGAAATACAATTCACCGAAAGGCAACTGGAAGAATCATCTTCAGCCTATTACAAATAAATATTGTGATGAACTTGGACTTTCCATTATGCCGGCAGAGTACAGCAGGAATCCAAAAAATATCAGCAGGGACAAGTGGGAAAAAGAAATGTCAATGAAAGAGATAATTCTAAGGGATGCCAAGATGTGTGCATATGCAGCCGGGAATGTGGAGCATTTTAAATATCTGATGAAAAGACTTGGATATGTATTTAAGAAAGACGCATGGATGGAGGTGCAGGCACCGGGATTTCGGTATTATCATAAACTGGCAAAGCTGGACGAGATGTTTTCAGAAGATATGCTAAGGCATCATGTGGATATGCCCTGGATGGTAAAGCCTTACTTTTATTCGTCGGATATCAGGGGATTGCACAGGGCGAAGCTGTCATCATTCCAGAAGAAGTTTTATGCAAAGCTATACAGATTAAGGATTGTAGAGCAGAAGCGTTTTGCAGTCGGTGGAGCAAAGTATACAGAGGATTTGAAGCGGTTTCATCAGTTACAGGACGAATATCTGCTGATTGTAAATAATGACATCAAAAGTGTTGTGGATCTTGTGGATTTCATAAATGAGCAGGAAGAAAAGATTCAGCAGATTGAGGACAGACAGCATGAGATATACAGAGAAAGCTCTAGTCGGAAACGCAGTATAAAGAATGAAGAGCAGTACCGGGAATATCAGATATGGCATGTGGAAGTGCAGGAAGAACTGGACGAACTGAAGCAGGAGAAAAGGGAAATTAAGAGGCAGATACAGCTTGCTTATGACATTATAAAAGAAGATTTGTATACGGCTTATTATGCGGTGTCGGGGAAAGAAGAAATTATTGCTGACAGGGATGTTGAGATACCAGGGATGGAAGAGGATACTGAGGTTGAGCTTGATAGAAATGTTGAGGTGATGAATTCTGACAATAATCAGAATGAAATAAGCAGACAGAAAGAGCAAGCTGATAGTGCGAGAAAACAACAGACTGGTTTAGAGGGTATAGGAATACCAGAGGTTCATAATTCATCTGATGTGAATGTGGCAAGAATGGACGAAAGTACAACTGATGTAACAGGTAAAAGTGAATTTGTGGAAACTAAAGAAACTGAGCCTGTGGACAAAGTTGGTTGGATTATCAGGAGAATATCAGAGCTTGGTGGTTATGGGAATGTCAGTGATTCTGATAAGGCTGATATATTCGGATTAGATATTGCTGATGTGAGTGGAAGCATAAGGTTGTTCTCAGATGTAATGAAAAGGCTGGGGATAAAAAAGGATGGAGATGAAATGTATGAGGAGTTTCAGAAAATTTATGATGAGAGTGTTGGCAGAGATACTGATAAGAAAAAAGTGGAAGATAGGACGCAAAACAGGGGCTGAGAAGAGGAAATGGTTAGGTTTTAAATAAGGATTTTTTTAATAAGAATATGTTAAACATGTATGAAAAGTGGTAAATTTAATATCTTTGAAACGAAAAGTGAGATATTATAATTTCAGAAAACATGACAATTAGCCTGTTTTGTTAATATATATTATAATGCCAAATATTTTCAAAGGGAGGTGCATACTTGTATGGGTGCAAAAAAATATGCATATGTAAATTATAAAATGCTTGTATGGGCACGTTCTGAAACACCATTTGGCACAACAAGTGATGTTGCTAATCATATTTCTGGGTTTAGGTCAGAAGTAATTGATAAAGGGGAAAGAGGCGAAGAGTTGCCTTCAATTACAGAAGCAAAGAAACTTGCTAATTTATACAAAGTTCCATTTGCAACATTTTATTTATCTAATCCACCTGAGAAAAAAACAAAAGCTTATACCGATCGTAGGACATACAATGATACTGTTTATAGAGAAACAAGTTATGAATTGTGGTCTGAAATTGGTAGAATAACTGGTAATAGGCAAATTATAGTTAATCTATCTGATGATACGGAATATAGGAGCTTGCCCAGCGTTGGCCCGAAATTAAGCGAAAAACAGATAGCAGATGTAATAAGAAAGTATTTTGAATTAGATTTGCCATTTAAGAATAAATCAGCATATAGAAATAATGGATTTAATTATTATAGAGCCCTTTTAGAACATTATGGGATAATGGTTGCTCAGATAACTGGAGTATCATTGTCTGAGATGCGAGGCATTTCTATGTATTATGATACATTTCCTATCATTGCAATTAATAATAAAGATTTTGAGAGAGCTAAAGTTTTTTCATTATTTCATGAAGTTGCACATTTGGTTAGAAGGTCTTCATCATTATGCTTAATAGATTTTGATGAGCGTAATGATGAAGAAGAAAAAATATGTGATAGAATTGCTGCAGAAGTATTAATGCCAGAAGAAAGTTTTAGATATGTGTCATCAAATGCGCTTAATTTATATGGTGATTGGTCAGATTTATGTTTAATATCTATTGCGGATAAGTATGCAGTAAGCACATTTTCGGTAGTAAGAAGGTTAAGAGAATTAGATATTATTAATGGGTCAGATTATTATTCTATATACAAGAGGATTAGTGACTCATTTAAAGAAGAACAGGATTCTATTATTCAGAATAAGAAAGATAGAGAATTCAAAGTAAAATATTATATTACCTACTTGAGTAAAGAAGGCTATTTGTTTCCAAAGAAAGTGTTATCTGCTTATAGCAGAGGCGATATATCATATGGTGAGATGTGTAGTACACTTAGTATAAAAGGTAAACACATAAGTAATATAGAACGGGCGGTGATGTTCATATGAGTAAAAAGTATGTAATAGATGCCTGTGCACTTATTAATGCATCAAAGAACTATAATATGACTAAGAAAGCATTTTCACATATATGGCAGGCTTTTAATGAACTTGTAGAAAATGGACAACTTATTTCAAGTTCGGAAATATTTGAAGAATTAAAAGATGATGATATTGTAAAATGGGCAAAGGAACACAAAGATGCTTTTTTGCCTTTATCAAAAGAAGTACAGTTAAAGACTACAGAAATATTACAACAATTTCCACAAATAATAAAAATTCAAACAAAGGGAAGCTCAAATGGAGATCCATTTTTGATTGCAACAGCTATTTTAGAAGATGGGATTATAGTAACTGATGAAGGAAACAAGAATAATGGAATTCCAATGGTATGTGAATCATTAGGTGTAGAGTATATGAAACTTAATGATATGTTAGATGAGGTATTGGAGTAATGAATTAGAGGGGGAGAAATCCTTCTCTTTTTTGTTTGTATTATTCCGATAAACGATGTATAATCAAACTAGTTTTATGTTTCTGCTTATGTATGATTTTGAAGAGGTAAGATTATGGAGTATTTAACGACTGTGGAATTATCAGAAAGATGGAATATCACTTCACGTCGAATAGGTGTTTTATGTGCAGAAGGAAGAATTGAAGGTGCAATAAAAAAAGGAAAAACATGGTTAATTCCTTCAGATGCAATAAAGCCTGCTGATGGACGATACAAGAAAAATCAGAAAAGTAAGATGTAATACGAAACAGGATTTATAAATATATGAGAATATATAATTAAATGCAGAGGGGGTACTGATATGGCATTTGATTTTGGAAACGCAAATGAAGTACAGAGAAGTGCTATTTCTACAACAGATGGTCCGTTGTTAATTATTGCAGGCCCTGGTACAGGAAAAACATATACATTAGTAAAGAGAATTGTTTATCTTATAACTGAAAAAGATGTGCTTCCTGAGGAAATAATGATTGCTACATTTACAGAAAAGGCTGCGAAAGAACTGATTACACGTATCACAAATGAATTGTATGCAATAGGAGTATCCGTAAATCTGAATGAAATGTATATTGGTACTTTTCATTCAATTTGTTTGGGAATTCTTAAAGATCATCTTGAATATACAAGGATTAAGAAAAATTATAGGATGCTAGATAATTTTGATCAGCAGTATATGGTGTTTCAAAAGATTAATAGATTTAGGAACTTGCCTTATTTTGATGTTATATTTGATAAAAAGCAAGGAGCTTGGAGACAAGCCGGAGAAATAGTTAAGTATGTTAATAATCTTGCTGAAGAATTGGTTGATATTGATAAAATGCAGGAAGACTCGGATGAACATATTGTGGCTGTTGCAAATATTATGAAACAGTACAATATCCTGATGGAAGATGAGAATTTAATTGATTTTTCAAGTATTCAAACAGAAGCATATAAATTATTGATCGAGGAACCAAGCATATTGGAAGAAATACAGCAGAAAATTAAATATGTGATGGTGGATGAATATCAGGATACAAATTACATACAGGAATTACTTGTGTTTTTGATTGCCGGAAAAAATAGAAATATATGTGTTGTGGGAGACGATGACCAAGGTTTGTATCGTTTTCGAGGAGCAACAATAAGAAATATATTGGAATTTCCAGGCCATTTTGCAGAAGGAGAATGTAAGCAGGTTAAACTTGTTACAAATTATCGTTCAGAGAGACAAATTATTGATTTTTACAATAAATGGATGAGCACAACAGATGGTAGGGCATATGATTTTATGTGGAAGAATTTTAGGTTTGAGAAGAAGATTGTTCCGCCGGAAGGGAAAAAGGATGCTAAAGTAGGTGTTATTAAATGTTCAGGAAAAGATTTGTTAGATGATTGGTATGAACAAGTGTATTCATTTATTACACAATTAAAAAGTAGTGGTGTACTAACTGATTACAATCAGATTGCAGTTCTTTGCAAGTCTGTAAAAGGGGATAAAATCATAGGTATGGTTGAATATCTTGAGGAACATGGTATTAAAGTTTATTCACCTCGTTCGGAAATGTTCTTTGAAAGAAAAGAGATAAAGCAGGTAATAGGGTGTATGATCTTATGTTTCCCAGAGTATGTTCGTAAGTTACAACAAAGAGATTTTTCGTATGATTTTGAAAATCTCTATAATTATTACGATACTCAATGTATAGCTGCTGCAAGAGAGCTTATTTTACAGTATAGAGATACATTGGGAAAATGGATTGCAGAGAAGATGCAGAAGCATGCTAATCTAAGAAAGGATAATGCAGATTACGCATTTACAGGATTACTGTATCAGTTATTACAGTTTGAACCATTTAGTACATACTTAGGGATAGATATGAAATCAGGGGTGATAGATGAAAGACCTGCAAGAAACTTATCAATTTTATCTTCAATTTTGGGAAAGTACGAATATCTACATAGGATAGATGTCTTCACGGAAAACAATATTGTAGAGTCAGTAGAACGTTTTTTTAATATGTATTTTCGCTTCTTATTTGATGGAGGAATTACAGAGTATGAAGATGATTCGGAGTATGCTCCGAGTGGGTGCGTTTCATTTATGACTATACATCAGTCAAAAGGAATGGAGTTTCCGATAGTGATTGTTGATTCATTAAATGGAACACCGAGAAGTAGTGGAAATCATTTGCTAGAAGAAATAGAAAATAAATATTTTCATAGAAAAGTTTTTGAGACAAGGGAAGATATAAAATTCTTTGATTTTTGGCGATTATATTATACGGCATTTTCAAGAGCACAAAATTTATTGGTACTCTCTTGTTGTGAAAAGAAAGGTCATGGAGCCACACCAAGCAAATTTTTTGAAGAGTGCTATGAGAAGCTACCTGCTTATGAAGATGTAAATCTTTCAGAAATAAAGTTGGAAAAGGTAAAGCCTGTAAATATAAAGGATACATATTCTTTTACTTCTCACATCGCTCTGTATGAGAATTGTGCATTACAGTATAAATTTTTTAAAGAACTTGGATTTACGCAGGTAAGAGTAGGTGCAACACTCTTTGGAACTTTAGTGCACGAGACAATAGAAGACATTCATCGTGCAGCTATGCGTCATGAAGAACAGACAATAGTGCCGGAAACAATACGAGAGTGGTTTGATACAAATTATATGACATTATCGAAGTGTGAGCATTCTTATTTAGGACAACCGCAGATAGAAGCTGCGTATAAACAGGTTTTGGGGTATGTTGAGAGAAATCAGAGTGACTGGAGTCGAATTCAAGATGCAGAGGTGGAAGTAAGTTTAGTAAAGCCTGATTATATATTGCTTGGAAAGGTTGACCTTATCAGGGGCGAAGGTGATACAGTAGAGATTGTTGACTTTAAATCCGAGAAGAAACCAGATGTTTTAATTGAAACAGCGGAGATGAATCGTTATAGGAGACAGCTTGAAGTGTATGCTCATCTTATTGAGGAAAAGACAGGCAAAAAGGTAAGTAAAATGCATTTGTATTATACAGGTGAGGATAATGGTGTACCAACAGTAACATTTAATAAGTCAACGGAAATGATTGATAAAACAATAAAAGAATTTGATGAAGTGGTTGAAAAAATACAACATAAAGATTTTAGTGGCAGAGCTAAAGATAAAAATCTTTGTGCCAACTGTGATATGAGACATTACTGTAGAAGAAAAGGAGATTGCTAATGGATGGACAGATTTCATTTGAATTTGAACAAAGACAACCAATAAAAGGATATCCGGAGTTACATTGGACGGGGAAAAGGCCTTATACATCAACGCGGTATTATCCTGCACAGCTTAAGGAATCCTATGGAGAGCCTAAGGATGGTTGGATGAATAAGATATTTTGGGGAGATAATCTGCAAGTTATGAGTCATATGCTTAAAGAATACCGTGGAAAAATAGATTTGATATATATTGACCCTCCATTTGATAGTAAAGTTGACTATAAAAAGCAGATTAAAATAAAATCAAAAAAAATTGCAGGGGATATCTCGTCATTTGAAGAAAAACAGTATAGTGACATATGGACAAATGATGAATATTTACAATTTATGTATGAACGTTTAGTTATAATGAGAGAACTATTGAGTTCAACAGGCACAATTTATGTTCATTGTGATTATCATAAATCGATGTATATACGATGTATTTTAGATGAGATATTTGGATTTGATTGTATGAAAAATGAAATCACATGGCATTATGAAAAATGGACAGCACCATCAGGAGATAGTTTCCAAAAAAATCATGATACTATTTTTATGTATTCAAAAGGAAATAATAAATTTAATACAATTAAAGAAGTAACTGATAATTTGAAAAGTAAATATGAAAATGGTTATCTTATTGGTGGTGGATATGGATCAAATGGATTAGTAGTATATGATAAGAATAATCCCAAAGTAAAAGAAATGATAGCTTCAGGAAAGTATCAAGTTCATTATGCAGATATGGAGGGAAAACCTATAAGTGATGTATGGGATATTCCATTTATTAATCCTCAGGCAAAAGAAAGAACAGGGTATCCAACACAAAAACCGGAGAAATTACTAGAAAGAATTATTACGGCATCTACAGATCCGGGAGATTTGGTCTTTGATTGTTTTATGGGCTCAGGAACATTATGTGCGGTAGCAGGTATGTTGAATAGAAAATATATAGGCGCAGATATTAATTTAGGAGCAGTACAGGTTACTACAAAAAGATTATTAGGATTGCAAAATAATAATAATTTTGAGGTGTATAATGTGAATAACTATGATTTCTTTAGAAATCCAGTAGAGGCGAAAGAATTAATTATTGATGCATTAGGTATTCAAAAATTTGATTCATCAACAGTATATGATGGAGAATTAGATGGCTGGATGGTTAAAATCATGCCTACAAATCGTATTGCAACAAAGGCTGATTTAGAGGAACTCAAGGCTAATTTACCGTATCATACATTTGAAAAGCGCAAGGAAGAAAATCCGAATGGGGTGGTGGAGAAAATTAAGATTATTTGCATGGGACATGAAGCTGATTTGAAGGCATCGTTGGAACAGGAACTTTCTTCGTATAATTTGGAAATAGAGATAGTTGATATCCTTAGGGATAAGAAAGATTTACAATTTAAGAGGGAAGCAGATGCCAATGTTGTTAAAGAAAACAATCAGATTATAATAAAAGAATTTTATCCTATGAACCTTTTACAGAAATTAAGTATGCAGAAAGAATCTGTTGAAGATTGGAGGCAGTTGGTAGAATCTATCTATATTGATTGGAATTATGATGGTCAGACAATGAGACCGACAATTTGTGATATTCCGACAAAAGATGAGTTGGTATCTGGTATATATAAAATTCCAGATTCCGCAGGTAAAATTAAAATAAAGATAACAGACTTGTTATCTGAGTCACTTGAGCTGGAGGTATAGATATGGCAAAAGAAGTTGGAATGGAATTTGCCTTTTTTGAGTTCCTTCGTTCATTTTATGTAGATAATAGAGGAATTATAAGAAATAGGTATCGTGAAATAACTAAGAAATATCTGGATTACAATGACAAGGAAAAGAACCCAGACGCATTTTTACGAACCCCACAGTTTGAAGCCTTAGAAATGTATGTGTTTGTAAAAGAATTTATGAATAATCAACAGATGTATCAGATGTTTGATGACTGGTCAAAGAGAAATGGTGTTTTTTCAGATAGGCGATTCTATGATGAAGCTGGGCAGATGACATTATATGATGTTTATTCACCAAAACAGTATCATGATTACTTTTTACAAATAAAGAAATATGCGGAAGATTATCCAAATTATATTTTTGCATTAACTATGGGATTAGGTAAGACAATTCTCATGGCTACCTGTATTTTTTATGAGTTTCTTCTTTCTTCAAAATGGCCTCGAGATGATAAGTATTGTCATAATGCATTGGTTTTTGCACCGGACAAAACAGTATTACAATCGTTAAAAGAAATAGTAACTTTTGATAAGAGTAAGGTTGTACCTCCGGAATATATTGGTGTATTAGATGCGAATATTAAGGTATATTTTCTTGAAGATAGTGGAACCACATTAAATACATTAGATGGTTCCAAGTATAATATAATTATTTCTAATACACAGAAAATTATATTAAAGGCTCAGCATAAAGAAAAAAGTTCTGTAGACAAGTTGTTTAGTGATCAGGTACCGGGACAATCCGTATTGGATGATGTTCTTGGAATATTACAGGAAATCAGTAACAACGACGATTTGATGTCAAATCAACGTTTTGAGAAACTTACCAGGCTTTCACAAATGGGTATTTATGTAGATGAAGCACATCATATGTTTGGAGCAGACTTGGAGAAGGCTTTGCACGAAAATGGTAAGGGTACTAGCCTGCGCAATACTATAAATAAATTGTCTAAGGAATTATCTAAGCATGGAAGTAAAGTGGTTGCTTGTTATAATTTTACAGGAACACCATACGTCAATAATAAGATTCTTCCGGAAGTTATATATGCTTATGGATTGCAGGCGGCAATTAGAAATAATTTCTTAAAAGATACTAGTGTTATTGGTTATAGTAACGTAAAAAGCAAAGAATTCCTAAAAGCTGTTATTGTCGATTTCTGGGCAAAGTATGGTGGAAAAGAATATGAGGGATTAGCACCTAAAATGGCTATTTTTGGGGCAGAGATAGCAGAAGTTCGTGATGAAATCAGACCAGTTGTTGAAGAAGTACTATCTGAATTGGGAATACCTCTTGATAAAATTTTAGTTAATGTTGGAGACGAAAAGATTACTAAATCTGAAGACATAAGAGATTTTAACAATCTTGATATAGCTGGAACAGCAGGCAGTAAGAAGCAGTTTATATTGCTTGTTAATAAAGGTAGAGAGGGGTGGAACTGTAGATCATTATTTAGCGTGGCTCTTTTTAGAAGTCCAAAGTCAAAAGTTTTTGTGCTTCAAGCAACAATGAGATGCTTGAGAAAAATTACAGATGAACAACTAATGGCCACAGTGTACTTGTCAAAAGAGAATATGGATATATTGGATGATGAGCTTAAAAAGAATTTTAGAACTAGCATAGAGGAACTTGTAGTTAAGAAGGATAAAAAACGTAAGAAAGTTCCTGTACGTGTGAAAGAACCACCTAGAACATTGCGCATGAACAGATTGCATTATAAATATTCTTTGGAAACTAAGCATTATGATAGTAGATTATCGTTTGGTTTGAAAGAAATAGAAACAGAAAATTATGATGCAACAATGTATGTTAAAGAAGGACTTACAACTTCGTCTGTTGTGCGTGAAAGCAATATTAACTATATGGTTAGTAAATTAGCGTATACTGAGATAACGTTGGTGGCAGAAGTAGCAAAATATTTTCCTGATATCAGATGCACAGAAGTTGCTAGGATACTGAGGAAATCAGAAGAAGGTATTGATAAAATATTAGTAGCTGTCAATGAACATAATGATATTATTTATGATAAAATTGTGCCAACCATATTTGAGGCATTATACCGGGTTAACAAAGAGATTGTAAAAGAAAATGTTGATGTTAAATTACTTAAGAAGCCTAAAGAAGGTGGATATTATGAGTTTAGTGGAAATGAGGATTTGATTATAATGCAGAATTCAGAGGATTCTGTTGTTGTGAAAAATAAAGACAAGAGTTTTCACGCAGATACTTATGTTTTTGATTCGAAGCCTGAGTTACAATTATTTTTACAGTTGCTTGCAAATGAGCACGTAAAAAAAGCTTATTTCACTGGAATGTTTACTGCTGACCAGACAGATTTTTATGTTCCATATATTGATCCGGAATCTAATAGATTAAGGAAGTATTATCCAGATTTCTTAGTAAAAATGGACGATGGAAGTTATTTGATTTTGGAAGTAAAAGGTGACAATATGATAGATGATCCGGTAGTGAAGGCGAAAGGAGCAGCGGCTGAGGAGGTTGCAGTAGAGAGTTCAATGAAATACGAAATGCTTAAAGGAACAGACATTATGGAAGGAAAAGCAAAGTTTTAGCTTAAACGGGTCTCATTCAACCTGAATGGCGGATAGTAATTAAAGATGATATTAATATGGGAAAATCAGGGATAATAAAAGATTTTGTTTTGCCACAAGAAATATATATTGGATGTAGACAGCAGGAAACAGTCGCTGAGAATAACAATAATCGTATGTTACATAATAAAAAAGAGAATGAGATGTATGCTGATCTAGATGAGATACTTCAATGGGCGGAGAATAACTATATTGATGTATATATGCCAATAATAAGTAGAAAAGAATATAAAATGATGGATAGAGCGTTACGATTGATTTAGCAAGTTTTAGCAGAGGTGGCTATATGTCAGATTTTGAAGAAAAATATGATTATCAGGAAATTATGGTAGAAGATATTTCGCAGATATATCAAATTGCAAATGATTATAATTCGTTCTATGATTTACCAAGATCAGGTAGAGGTGACCCAGGTGATGAACGAACTTACTTACAGGCATTTTATAGAGGACAAAGCGATTCTTCTTGGAAAATCACTCCAAGTATATGCAGAGATACATCTGTGGATGAGAGTATATCGGAATCTGGAGATTTACTATTTGAAGTAATGGCATATAATCAGCATTATATACATGCTACAAGATTAATTGACTTTACAATGGATATAAATGTAGCATTGTTTTTTGCTTGTTGTGAAAATATTGAAAAAGATGCGGCTATATTTATATGGTCATATTCTCCGTATGATCCTAAATGGACAAGAATAAAGATACAGTGTGAACTTGTTAATGTTAAAAAGCAACGTATAAGTGTAAGTGAATATGCAGAGATACTTTTGCAGAAATATCCGGAATTGAAAGACAATTATACTTATAAAAAGGATTTCTATACGGATTTAGTTTCTTATTTGGACCATGGCTTTATGATTATGCAACCACGTAATCCGTATTTGGAAAATATGAGAATACAAAGACAAAAAGGGTGTTTATATGTTTGTGGTGTGAAATTTGAAACTCCGATTGATAAAATGAGAACAAGTGTTAATGCGGGGAATAATATATTGTGCCCGCATGAGCCGGAAGCTCCTAAAGAATTGGCCGGAGGTAATTTTTTGGTAAAGGTGGTCATTCCTGCAAGATTAAAAAATGTGATAATGAAACAATTGGAAGAAAAGGGAATTACAAAAGAAGCTTTGTTACCCATGTGATGTAAATAGGCACTTGTTTAATGTAGAAGGATGGTGAGAACTATGGATATAAAGCAGCTAATCGGCGAAACCACAGATTACGATAAAAAGGTTGCACTTGAGACAAAGAAACCCAAAAGCTGGTGCAAGAGTATAAGTGCATTTGCAAATTGCTATGGTGGTAAGCTGGTATTTGGTGTGGCAAATGATGATGCGTTGGTTGGTCTTTCGGATGCTGAAGGAGATGCAGAAAAAATTAGTGAGATAATTAAAACACACCTTAATCCGATACCAGAGTTTAAGCTTTCATTTGAAAAAGATAATGACAAGACATTCGTTATTGTAGAAGTTATGAAAGGGCAGCAGACTCCATACTATTATGAGGGTGATGGGCAACTTATTGCATTTATGCGTATAGGAAATGAAAGTGTTCCGGCGACACCTTCGCAGTTAAGAGAGTTGGTACTTCGCGGAAGTGGTGAAAGTTATGATAGTCTGAAGTCAAGATATGATTTTAACAATATGTCCTTTACAAAATTAAAATCAGTATATAAACAGAGAACGGGGAATACATTTGAAGATACAGATTATGAATCTTTTGGGCTGATTGATGAAAAAGGAAATCTAACGAATGCTGGAGCACTTTTGGCAGATGAATCACCGGTACGTCATTCCAGATTGTTTTGTACAAGATGGAATGGACTTACTAAAGCATCAGGAATAGTGGATGCACTTGATGATAAGGAATATACTGGCAGTCTTGTCACATTGTTGCAGGCAGGAACTGATTTTGTGAGAAATAATTCCAAGAAAGCATGGCGTAAGGTTGGTGACGGCAGAATTGAAATGCCTGATTATCCGGATAGAGCAGTGCTTGAAGGTGTAGTAAATGCATTGATTCATAGAAATTATCTGGAGATAGGTAGTGAAGTCCATATAGATATGTTCGATGATAGAATTGAAATATATTCACCCGGTGGAATGGTAAGTGGAATATCTCTTGAGGGGAAAAATCTATTGAAAATTCCGTCAAAGCGAAGAAATCCGATATTAGCTGATATATTCAGCCGTTTAAAATATATGGAGCGTAGAGGTAGTGGATTTAAGAAGATATTGGCAGATTATGAGGGACAAGTAGAATTTGATGAGACCAAGATGCCAGTCTTTGATGCAGATAATGATGATTTTACATTGACTTTGTATAATCTGAATTATGGCACTAATTATGCAACACAGGTGAATGAAAATGTCATAGAAAATGTCATAGAAAATGTCATAGAAATTTCGGAAGAAAAAATGAAGCAGTTAATGCCAGAGTATTCTAAGAAGAAGCTTACTAAAGCATGTGACATCCTAAAAATGATTTCCGAAAATCCGAATATTTCTATTGATGAATTAAGAATAGCCTTAGATGTCACAGATAGAACAATTGCTAGATATATATCAGAATTAAAGGATAAAGGTATCATAGAACGAAAAGGTCCAGATAATGGTGGTAAATGGAAAATTAAGTAAGTGAATGACAGTAAATATGGCACTCAATGTGACACCCAAACTTTTACTCAAGAATATTCCGAAGTTAGTCTCAATGAAGTCTCACGAGATTTGAGACTGAGTGAGACTCTATGATATAGCAAAATGCGATAAAACCGGGATTTGCAGGTAAATTATAAAGTTGTAGTCTCAAGACAGTCTCATTTATGAAATCGTTTGTTGAGACTAACATGAGACTGAGGAGGTTCAAAATCATGGACATAAGTAAAAAAGATTGGAAGCTATTTCGAGAAAAATTATCAGACTGGCAGGAAAATTATATGGAAGGTCTTGTTAAAGAGTATGCAAATTTTCTGAATGATGATAAAAAGCCTGCATCAGAGAAATTCTGGGAACTTGAAAAACGGATAAAAGAAGATAAACGTCATCCGGGAGTTGTCATGGAACTGAAAAAATCAGAGGTAATATGGGATATTGTTCGTCTTATTAGACTGAAAGTAATTACATATAATGATTTATCAGACTTTAGTGATGAATTACAGAATGAAGTAAAAAGAATACTTGAGATGAGCAGGTGATACATATGGAGATTGGTGCAACAAAAGCAGTTCAAGATCGACTAAAAACAACAAAGATTGAAGAAAGCAAAGGTGCTTCACTTGTGTTCTGTTGGGACACACATTTGACGAAAATAAAAGGAAGAAATGTCTTGTTTATTGTGAATGCCAGTAATCGTTATACAATAGCAATGACTGATATTGAACCAAGAAACTTGAATTACTATACAATGTATATCCGCAGTGTGATTCATGGCGTGATGCAGGAAATGGGATATTCCGAGGAACAGATAGGGCAGTATTTTAAAATGTCAGGCGATACAACTGTAACAAAAACTCATGGTAGGAAATCGGTTGGTGGCATTAACAGAATGGTAATGGATGCACAGTATTTTGGTAAGAAGCTGGAGAAAGAAGCAAAGTATCAATGGGAACTTAGTGAGTATCTGAACAGATATATTTGCCAGCCAGAGGGATTTGATGCATATGGATATCCGAGTGAACTTTTTAAATTAGACATGGAACGACTAGGGATAGCTGCTAAGAGAAAGCCGGCAAAGGTAATTGATATTGCTCAGTACATAGAAAACAATCGTGGTACTAACGATTAGTACCACAAAACTTTTTCTTGCAGAAATATTGGATGTAGATTATAATTTCCATAGGTGGACAAGCAAACCAACAGAAAATTATTCTGTGAGTAGTAAAAGAAACCTGCAAGCCACCTGAACTACACACAATAATGAAAAAATGCAATGGTACTGGATTGGTACTAAAAATATGTGAAACGAAAAATAACGTGTGGAAAAAGTATAGATTATCAATACAAAACAGTATAGATAACCGCATTAAAATAACCTACATCAAACCAAACTTTGCGAGTTTGAATAACGGATTAAAATGCCGAAAGCCTGTATTTATGCGGGCTTCCGGCATTTGTTTTATCAAATGGCTCTAGTTTGGCTCTATTTGTGGGGAGAGTAATTGATGCAAATGTAATTATTCAGAAGAATGAAAAGGAAAAAATGATATGAAGAAATGCAAACTTCTTTTATTTGATTTAGACGGAACTTTATTACAGAGTGACAAAACAATATCAACCAGAACATTATCAGCTCTAAAAAAATGCAGGGGAAATGATATATTGATAGGTGTTTCCACCTCCAGAAGTGAGCAAAACTCTTTGGTATTTTTAAATGAATTGATGCCCGATATTTTAATATCGAGTGGAGGTGCATTAGTAAAATACAAAACAGAATATATTTATAGGGCAGAATTTTCCGAAGAAGAAACGAATGTGATGATTGACATGGCAAGAAATATTTGTGGAAATGATTGCGAAATTACGATAGACACAATAGATGCACATTATTGGAATTATAAAATAGATCCTAAGAAGTTAGATAAGAGTTGGGGAGATAGTATTTATACAGATTTTTCAGATTTTAACGAATGTTCATTAAAAATGTGTGTTGAGATATTTAATCAAGATAAGGCAGATAAGCTGACTCGAAGTCTCTCTGATTGTGATTGTATTCGTTTCTCTGATGGATTTTGGTACAAGTTTACAAAAAAGAATGTGACGAAAGAAAACGCAATTATGAAGATTACGGAAGTATGTGGATTTAGTACAGATTCAATTATTGCATTTGGAGATGATTATGCAGATATCGGAATGCTTGAATTATGTGGAACAGGTGTTGCAATGGGGAATGCGATTGATGAGGTAAAAGAGAGAGCTGATATTGTAATTGGTTCAAATGATGAAGATGGTATTGCGGGTTTTATTGAAAATGAAATATTATAGATATGTACATGGAGAGGAAATATGGTGGAAGTAAAATTTTATGATACGGTTAATGATGAACTATTGAAATTTGCAGTGATTATCTCACAGAGTAACGGCAAGTGGGTATTTTGCAAGCATAAAGAAAGAGATACATATGAAGTGCCGGGAGGGCATAGAGAAGATGGTGAGGATATTCTTGAAACAGCCAAACGAGAACTATATGAAGAAACAGGAGCAATAACTTTTGATATTACTCCAATTTGTATATATTCTGTGACTGCACCAGATAATTTCGATGGAATGGAGACTTTTGGAAAATTATTCTTCTCAGATATATATACATTTGAAAAAGAGCTTCACAGTGAAATTGAAAAAATAGCAATTATGGATGAACTACCGATTAATTGGACTTATCCGGAAATTCAACCCAAACTGCTGGAAGAAGCAAGGAAAAGAGGATTTCTGCCCAAGAAGGAAGAAATAAAATGGCTGTTTTTTGATGTTGGCTCGACGTTGGTTGATGAAAGCAAAGTTTATGAAGACAGGATGAAAAGGATAGCGGATTTATCAGGTTTAACTTACGAGCAAATTAATAAATATGCCATGTCGTTTTATAAAGAAAACAAAAAAGGAGACTTAGAGGTAGCAAGGCAATTGGGCGTGAAACTACCTAAATGGGAATCGCAATACGAAAGGCTGTATACAGATACCAAAGATTGTCTGAAAAAGTTAAGTAGAATTTATAAAATTGGTGTAATTGCAAACCAATCACTAGGAACTTCTGAGAGATTAGAAAATCTTGGAGTACGAAAATATCTTGATTTGATCATCGCATCAGCAGAAGAAGGTGTTTCAAAACCAGATAGGCGAATATTTGAAATTGCATTGGAAAGAAGCCGTTGCAGACCAGAGAATGCAGTTATGATTGGTGACCGTATTGATAATGATATTGTACCTGCAAAACAGTTGGGTATGAAAACTATATGGGTAAAACAGGGATTTGGAAGTTTGTGGAATATAACAGATGAGAGTGAAAAAGCTGATATGGAAATTAATAACTTATCTGATGTATTAAAATATTTATAGGGGATAGGTCTATAAAATAAGATTCAAATTACAATTGTTCTTGCAGAACATATGATATATGTTAGGGTACTCTTTAAGGAAAGTACCCATGACAGGGCGTTAAGTGTCTGGGGGGCTTGCTTAGCGCCGATGACGGCTTATGAGATCATTTCGATTTTCATTGGGATATTAGCATTGTTGATGTCCTTTGGTAGCTTGATTATAGCGTTGCTTGCCTTTCTCGATAAAGAGAAAAGCTCTTCGAGGAAGAGCAGGCGAAAATAAAAATGCCTATCCTGTCTGCCAACAGGATAGGCGGTGTCCGTAAGGACATTCATTAACCTAAACTCGGAGCATCCACCTTTGGAGTGGGTACTTTCTGTTTAATTAGATATTATTATCTTATGTCCAATAATTCAAGAGGTTTCACTAATTTGGAAAAATTTTTACAGTAAGGCGGTCAGTGCCTTTTTTGACAACCATACTGTCATCAAGCAGGTGTTGCTTGATTTCTTCGATATTTTCATTGATATGTTGCAAACTGTCAGCATACTCTTCTTCTGAATATTGCAGATGGGAATATGTTTCGGATAAAGTGCGAAGAAGTAGAGGCAGCTCTGAGAACAACAGAGCAGTCACTGGCAAAGTTACATAAATTATTGGATGAAAAGCCGATAGAATATGTGGCGATGGCACTATCCGGGGAGATGCAGGCATATTGTGCTATCGAGGATGATATGGTTAAAGGAATGTTTGGAACGATTGTGCAGGGGTATTTGAAGAAAGGGTACAATCGGGCTACGGCGGAGATGATGGCTAGGGAGTTTTTTAGGTATGAGAGTTAGGAAAAGTGTGTGATAGATAAAGGATAGAAAAAGAGAAAGGGTAATGGTTTGATTGTGGTATAGACCGTTTATGGTAAAATATTTATATGATACAAGTAAAGATAATTATAATTTGATTGATTGAATATGTGTATCGGAGAAGGAAGAATTGATGAAAGTAGGCTGTGTAGAAAAATTACAAATAATATGGTAAAATAGATTGGTAATTTTGTGAAGGTAATTGACTGATAGAACTAATAAATATGCAGGAACAAAGGAGAAAATGATATGGAACAATTGTTATCAATGTCAAAAATATTTTCAGAAAAAATATTTCGTATTCCTGATTATCAAAGAGGATATGCATGGACGCTAAAGGAAGTGAAAGATTTTTGGGGGGATTTATGTAGATTAGAGAATAAAAAGAATCATTATGTAGGTGTTTTGACACTAGAACCAGCTAAAGAAGAGGATTATAAAAAGTGGATTGATGATTTGTGGATTATTGATGCGAAACGATACATACCTTTTTATGTAGTTGATGGACAGCAAAGATTGACAACGTCTATAATCTTGATATATGTTATTTGTCAAATTATGCAAGAGAAAAACATAGAAAAGCTAAATTATACCACATATGATGAAATATCCAGAAAATTTATTTTTGAATATCAAGATGCTAATAAGAATCGAACATATATGTATAGTTATGAGAGAGAGAATCCTAGTTTTGCATATTTGATTTCTCAAGTTTACGATGAAAAAGTGGTTATTGCCTCAAGTGAAAATGAAACTATATATACTAATAATTTGGGGGAGGCAAAACGATTTTTTTATGAAAAAATGATTGATATGGATGTTAACCAATTGGAAGAGGTTTATACAAAAATAACACAACATTTTCTTTTTAATATGTATATTATATCAGATGATATAGATGTGTATGTGACATTTGAAACGATGAATAATAGAGGAAAACCTTTATCTAATTTGGAATTGTTAAAAAATAGGTTGATTTATGTGTCTACATTGCTTAATGTTGCTGATGCTGATAAAAGCAGATTACGACGTGATATAAATGAATGTTGGAAAAAGATATATCATATATTAGGAAAAAGTAAGGAAAGGGTTTTACTCGACGATGAATTTTTAGTTACTCATTTTATGCTATATTTTGCAAAAAATATAGATGAATTAGAAAAAGAGAGCTATACAAGAAGATATGATCACTTGGGACAATGGCAGAGTAATTATTTATTAAATGACTATTTTGTTGTTCAAAAAATTTTTGACAAATCATTAACAATTGAAGATTGTTTTAATTATATTCAAAGCTTAAGTGAGTGTATTGACTTTTGGGGTGATATAAAAAATCCGTTGTCATCTAAATATGATGATGAAATCAAAGAGTATATTGATAAGATTAACTTTTTTTCAATTAGAAGAAGATTTTATAGAAGTAGATATATGATAGATTTTTCATACTTGAATGTTTTTCTTTTGGCGTGTTTTAGAGCGTGTAATAATAATAATAAGACATTATTAAATTTTCTAAAAATATTAGAAAAGTACTTATTTTCCATAGAGTTTTATGATGGAGAGGCAATAGAAGAACTTTGTATAAATTTATTTAATTTTGCAGAGGCTGTTGTTAAATTAAATAAGGGGGAATGGGTAATTCAAGGGATAATTGATAAATTGAAAAAGTTATATGAATCCCTTGTTAATTCGACGGAATTGAATAAAAAAACAGTATTATATTACTCAAAAAATGGATTTTATCGTACAAGTTGGCTACGATATTTCTTATGCGAATATGAATATTCTTTAATGAAAAAAAGCAAAACTAATATCAATAAATTGAATAGATGGGAGATATATGAAAGAGGATATAATTCGATAGAACATATATATCCTGAGAATTCTCATAACAAGTATTGGATTGAGTTATTTAGAGAATATACTTCTAAACAAAAAAATGCTTTAAAAAATTCATTAGGAAATTTTGTCGCAATTTCTTCAGAAAAGAATGGAAAACTAGGGAATAAATCGTTTCCTGAAAAAAAATCTAATACACAAAATCCTGTTGGATATAAATATGGTACATATGCTGAAATTGAAATAGCAGATTATAAGGATTGGGATTCTATGGCTATATTAAAAAGAGGATTAATGTTGATTGCATTTTTAAACGAAAGATGGGGAATAAGAGTTGGAAATGGGAAAAAAGATGATAAGTATAAATTTTTGGGATTGCAATTTCTTATATAATATTGGCTCCATTTTGGCTCTAAAAAATTTGGATGTGATATAGAAAATGCATATTATGAAGAATATGAATAATTAAATATACAAAAGTGTACTTAAATATAATCATATTAATCTCTCGTCCAAAGAGTTTGAATAATTTTTTTAAAAAATAAAATATAGAAGGATTTATTTTTCAATAGTAAATGAGGAAGGCTCCAGGAGTTTTTAAGAGATCTTCTGGGGCCTTTTATTTATGTGTGATATACTGGAATATATTTATATGAAAATTTGATTCAAAGCCTTATCCAAGTAAGATATGAAAAATCAGATGCTAAACATATATTGCAGAAGGAGAACATTGAATGATAGATATATATACGGAGAGGAAAGATTCAAAAGACTGGATTTTTTACAATGACTTGTACTTTAATCTGAATACAGGAAATGAAGATATGTCACAAAAAGAAATTGATTTGATTCAACAAGTGGATGAGGCGAAGCTGACACCAGACAAGCATATCGAAACAAAATATGGCTTAGGAACAATCCGAAATTTGTCATCAGGTTGCAAGACATTGCTTAATATTGTGAAGCATTCAGACAAGGTGGTAAATGTTGAGGAATGTGGTCCGAATGTGCTTAGAATCATTTTTACTATGGATAATATTAAGATTTATATGTCAAGACCAACGCTTTTTAATATTCCGGAAGATGTGAAAATGAGATTTAATGATTCTGATATAGTTACCGGCAGTAGGGGGTATAATGCCTGGTGGAGTAGGGAGTATGAAAGGAGAGAAGCAGATGATTTATAAAAATCTTAGATTTAAAGCAGACCCATTTTCATACGATTTGGAATTTGATGACAGAATTACACTTGTTGGTGGAGACAGTGGTATCGGCAAAACAGTACTTTATGAAATGTTGGAAGATATAAGGTTGACAGACGGATACAAAGCAATCAGGCTATTTAACTACAAATCAGATGATTTTTTAGAAGCAATAAAACAGTGTAGAAATAGTTTTATTGTAATAGATAATGCAGATTGTCTGATTAATGATGATGTCAGGAGATTCATTAATTTTGAGTTGTCAAATCAGTATATGCTCTTCCTGCGAAATTGTGACGGACTCAATGTATCTGATAAGAGCTTTAAGGTGCTGAACGGATATGGGATGACCTTTGTATGAGAGATACGGATTTGTGAAAATGGAAGATGAAATGGAGCTGAAGGTATAAATAGTTAAAATAGAAAGCAGGTATAGCATGAGAAACAGATATATAACAGAAGAATGCAATAAAATACTTAATTTTTGGAAATTGGAAGAATATTTTACACCATCGGATTATCCCGAATTGACTTTAACAATAAAAGAGGGAAAACAAGATATTCCGTTTGATGCATATTATAATGCTTACAGTACAAGAAGTTTACCATTAAAAGAATACAAGGCACATAATGAGTATTTGAGCCAAAAACATAAATCTGATGAGAAGTTGTATAATCGTGCAAATGTTTATTGTGGCTGTTACAAAATTAAAACCTTTGTGGAAAAAATGGCTGAAAAATGTAAATTAGATATGGAAAAATATGCAGAGATAAACGAATTGTCAGGTAGATTTTATATTTTCTCAGTTCAGATAGACTTAGATGGAAAACTTACAGAGGAAGGTGTGCAAATCAGTCCTTTCTTTTATGCTGTACTTTGTATGATAAAATCAGAAGGCATAAATGTTAATATTATGCAAGAAGACATATGCAAGTTAAATGAAGATGTAAATGAATTACTTAAACAGAATGATATACAAATACTGGAGTTTACAGACATAACGATAGTTAAAAATATTGTGTTTGACAAATTAGGAGTTGAGAATGAAAGTCAAGTAGGGTTAGAAGGTGCCTCGGATAAGGTTTATGCATGCAAAGGTTTAAAGAAAGAAGATGAAACGAGTGACTTTTTTAGCTTTTACTTGGACGAAATAGAAAGAGTTCAAAAAAACTATAAGAATAATGGGCATGTAATAAAATATATCACCTCGTTATTGTATGATAATCAGAAAAAGATAATGATAGACAGCGATGTTAATGCCATGAAAAAATGGTTAGAAGTAGATAGATTTCCACTGGCAAAATACCCATCAAAGTTCTCACCGACATTAATGCAACAATTAGCTATAAATATAGCTATATCAGAAAAGGATAGATATGAAAAAATATTCTCAGTAAATGGACCTCCAGGAACGGGGAAAACAACACTTTTGAAAGAAATTATAGCGTCAAATGTTGAGCAATTGGCAGAAGTTTTAATTAAATATGGAATTGATGGTGGTAATTTTGTTTCTCGAAAAATTGAGTCTGCTTCAAATGCTAGTTATACAGAAAAATATTATGAAATACCAGAAGAAATTGCTAAATTTGGAATTCTCGTTGTATCAAATAATAATGGAGCAGTAGAGAATGTAACGCTTGATTTACCGAAATCTGGTGACATGGAAAAAGAAAAGACGAGGACAGATTATTTTGATAGGAAAATAAATAGGGAAGTGTATTTTTCAGCTGTGGCAGATAATCTTTTGGGAGAAGAGGAAAGTGCATGGGGATTAATATCAGCTCGTATGGGAAGAAAGTCCTATGTTACTGAAGTGTTAGAATCTTGTGTATTTGCCAGAAAAAATGATGATTCAAATAAAGTGACATTGGACCTGGCAAGGGTTGATAGTATTTCGTGGAATGAAGCTATAGAAAAATTTAATATAGCCAAAAAAAAGGTTTTATCATTAAGAAAAGATATCAAAAATGATCAGAAACTTTTAGTGGATTTTTATCAGGAAAAAGAGAACTTAGCTAAGAGAAAATGGGAATTAAAACAGTTGACTATAGAAAAAGAGCAGCTAAATAAACAGTTAAATGAAGTAAAAACGGAATTAGAAAATAATGAAAAGGAGACTTTAGAGCAGGAAGAGGAAATCAAATATATTAAAGAGCATAGCTCTATTTTTAAGAAACGACTTATCCTTCTGGGGTTAGGAAAAATAGGTAGACATGTTGCTGAAAAACAAAAATATGTCGATGAGTTAATAATACAGCACGAAGACATTAAGCGTAGGTATAGTTTGACCAAGAGAAATACAGAAGAAGTATGTGGAAAAATTGAAAATCAATATAACATAATCTCTACTCTAGAAAAGAAAGTACAGATACTTGAGGAAAAAGTATATGGAAATAATGAGTCATTGAAAAACAAATACAAAAATAATTTTGCGGATAGATATTTCTATGAAAATATTAAGGAATCTGAAAATTCACAGAATGCATGCCCATGGACATTTGACGAATATGATATGGCTAGAGAAGAATTGTTTTATGCTTCATTACAGGTGCGAAAAGCGTTTATTTTGAATTCGCCATATATAAAAAGAAATCTGTTTGTATATCAGGCATATAACAATGGAAAATATACAATAGCAGAAAAACAAGAGATGTTTCCACATTTGTTTAATTCTTTGTCAGTAGTGATACCTGTACTCTCTTCTACATTTGCATCAGTTGGAAGGTTTTTAAAACATGCAGGAAATATGAGCTTGGGCATGCTAATAATTGACGAATCGGGACAAGCTATGCCACAGTCTGCTTTAGGAGCACTTTATAGGACAAGGCAAGCAGTCGTTGTGGGAGACCCATTACAAGTGGAACCTGTTGTAACAATTCCTAAAGTGTTAATTGATATACTTGCTGATAGTACAGGAGTAGCAAATGAATACAAGGTGATTGAAAATTCAGTTCAGACTTTTGCAGACAATATGAATGAGTTTAACGGTATGATTGGAGAAAGACAGGTTGGTTGTCCGTTGGTTGTTCATAGAAGGTGTATAGAGCCAATGTTTTCTATCTCAAATATGATTTCATATGACAATAGAATGTTCAATAAAACGAATAAAAAGGAAGATTATTTGAAACAAGAACAACCATTTTTGATAAAAAAATCAGGATGGATAAATGTTGAAGGAACAGAAAATGGTAGCAAGGATCATTTTGTAAAAAATCAAGCAGGGAGAGTATGTCAATTATTGGAAAGTGCACTACATATATATACTGATTTATTTGACACAGACGATAAGATCTTTATAATTACACCTTTCAGAACAGTGGCAGAGTCAATGCGTAAATTTGTAGTTGGTTATTTTTCAGCAAAAGGAAATGACAAGGAGGTGTTGAAAAAATGGACGAAAAAATGTGTTGGCACAGTGCATACTTTTCAAGGTAAAGATGCTAATGAAGTGATTTTTGTATTAGGTTGTTCAGATAAAAGTGTAGGTGCAATGAATTGGGTAGTAAAAAAGGCTAATATACTTAATGTGGCATGTACAAGGGCAAAATACAGAATAGCCTTTATTGGAAATTTAAATGATTGGAAAAATAGAAGATATTTTAGGGAGTTTATTCCCAAATTTATTGACACGATAGATGTGTAGAATATATACAATGTGAAGACGGAATAGGAGAAATTATCATGGCTGTATCATATAAACGATTATGGAAATTATTAGTAGATAAAGAAATGAGCAAATCGGATTTGCGTAAAAAGGCAGAAATTGCCCCTAACACAATGACAAAGCTTCGCCGTGATGAAGAGGTGAGCCTAACAATTCTTAGCAAAATCTGTACCAGAAATTATGGAGAACTTTGGCTTTGAAAGTCGTACAAGTTTTAGAAGAAAGTATTTAAATGCTTTGGTGGAAGAGGGGAGATTAAAGATGACCATGCCGGATAAACCTAAGAGTAAAAATCAAAAATATTATTCATAGGAGATATTGATAACATTCAATATTTTAAAAGGATAAGAACTGGAAATAAAAGTAGTGTATCAATAGCAGGTATGATAGAATAGTTTTGAATATGCTTGTAATTGCAAAGCGAAAATTTGAATAGAGTGATAAAAGAAAAAGGCAATTTACTCTAAGGACTGAATATGGGACACAGAAATACTCTATAATTGAAATGTTGAAAACATCAAATGTTTGTTGTTTTATAAATGGTCCCAATTGGAAAGAGCAAGAATACAAATTATTTCAAGTTATCGTGAGACGTATAAGGAAATAAACAGTCTTATTGCAGCGGATTTATCGGGAACTGAGATAAAGATGACGGGTCGTCTGATATCAAAAGCAGAAGAGTTGGATGTGCTTAAAGGTGATGGAGAGATAAATGATAAAGTGTATTTTAGATGATTACGCAAGAGACAGTTATTTTTGCTTGGTTTTATATAGGGTTGTATTATAGAAAAGGAAAATGTGATACTGGCAGCAATAGGTATGGCTCTAAAGATAGCGGATGTGGTTGTAATGTAGATATATTGGACTAAGAAAAACGATGCAGATTTGTTATTTGGAGATAACCGAACAAAATTATATAGAAAGAAGGTAATAAAATGGCAATTGATATAGTAAGAGGTGCAATTAAGAATCAAATAGCATCAGCAGATTTGATAGAAACTATAAATGGAGTTCAAAACGAGTATACGGGAACTCTATTTTTGGCATATCCACTATCGGCGACGGCAGAAAGTGTTGTGACTATTGATGCGTTGTTAGTAACAAAAGAAAAAGGTATTATTGCGTTTATCTTTGATAGTGGAGCAGAACGTGAAGAACAGCAAGATAGTTTATATTATCAGATAACCAATACCTTAAATAATTATGAGACTTTAAGAAAAGGAAGACGTTTGGCTGTTGAACCGAATGTTATTACATATTGTGTTGAATTTGAGGTGCCAGAATGTTCAGATGAGTATATATATGCGTCTAGGGATAATTTGAAAGAGATACTAGAAAATAGTATTGGAAATTTTGATTCGAATTATTATGAGAAACTAATTGAGGCTTTGCAAAAAATATCTACTATGAAACCTAAAAAACAGCGAAGAAATGTGGTAAAAGAGTCTTCGCGAGGTGCTATAATGAAAAATATTGAAAAGCAGATAGCTAATCTTGACCAGTGGCAAAAAAAAGCTGCATTTGAGGTGCCAGAAGGACCTCAGCGTATCAGAGGGTTGGCGGGATCTGGAAAGACTGTTGTGTTGGCCCTTAAGGCTGCATATTTACATGCACAATATCCAGACTGGAACATTGCTGTTACATATTATACACGTTCGCTATCGCAGCAATTTAGCGAAATGATAGCAAATTTTTCACGTGAATTTATTGGTGATGAACCTGATTGGAATCGGTTGCATATTATACACGCATGGGGAACATATTCAGAGGAAGGTATTTATTCGATAGCGGTTAGAAAAGTGGGATTAACTCCATTGAATTATACAAATGCAAAGAGTAAGTATGGTTCAAATGGGGCATTCGAGGGTATTTGCAGAGAAGCGGTAAGTGCTTTTGGTAATCAGACTTATGAAGAATATGATGCTATTTTGATTGATGAAGCTCAAGATATGCCGAGCGATTTTTTTAAACTTTGTTACAGCCTCTTAAAAGAACCTAAAAGATTAGTGTTTGCTTATGACGAATTGCAGAATCTAGGGAATAATAGTATGCCATCTTTGGAAGAAATGTTTGGACTCAATATGGATGGAACGCCTAAAGTTGTACTTGAGAACAAAGTAAATGAAGCTAGACAGGATATTGTATTACCTATCTGTTATAGAAATACTCCTTGGGCTTTAACTTTGGCACATTCGTTAGGTTTTGGAATCTATAGACCAGAGGGATTAGTACAGTTATTTAGTGACACGGATTTATGGACGGATATTGGATATAAAGTTATTTCAGGTACATTAGAAAATGGGAAACATGTAAAATTGATGAGGAGCGAGGAAGCATCACCTACATATTTTAAAGACTTACTAGATAAGGATGATGCTGTATTAGTAGAAAGGTTTGATAACTGTATACAGGAATATAAGTGGGTATCGGAGCAGATTAAGAAAAATATCGAGGAGGATGAATTAGACCCAGATGATATTTTAGTAATATTTCCAGATACGTATTATGCAAAATCGGAGTATGCAGAATTTAGAAAATTTTTAATTTTAAATGGAATCAATTCTAACCTAGTAGGTGTTGCGACAAGTAGAGATACTTTCAAAACAGAGGGATGTATTACCTGTTCTCATATTTATAGAGCTAAGGGAAATGAGGCTCCTATGGTATATATATTGAATGCAGATTATTGCGCACAAAATATAGAACTTCGAAAAGTTCGTAACATTTTATTTACAGCTATCACTAGATCACGTGCATGGGTAAGAATTTGTGGAGTTGGTGATGGTATAGATATTCTTTTGAATGAAACAAAGCATTGCACCGATAAAGGGTATGCACTGGAGTTTAAAATACCGACTGAAGCAGAGTTGAAAAAAATGAATTTGATTCATCGTGACAGAACGGAACAAGAGATACGTGAAATGAAGAACGCTTCAAAAATGGCAAAAGATTTATCAAGATTAATTAAAGAAGGAAAAATAGATGTTTTTGCTATGCCAGAATTAACAGAACTGTTTCAAAACATTGATGATAGAAGAGATGTATATGATGAAGATGAGTTTTAATAAGAATCTTGATAGAGTTTCGATGCAGATACAAAATACGTTAGAACAGATGCAAGAATTGGGGTATATACTGTATTATAATATTCCAAAATGCGAAAAATACGGAGGAAAAGAAATTTTAACGTGGAATAATCATATAGGCGGGAGAGAAGTAAGTAGTAAATATTTTTTGAGAGTTAAACAATATATGAAAATACTATCGGACAATGCATTCTTGGCAATTTTAAGCGATTATTCACTGGTAAGATGTTCTTTTGTTTTTGTTGATAATAAGATTATTTCAGAAAATTTGCTATGGTGGCCATGTCCTATACAAATTGATGGTAATATGGTTGAAGAATTTGGTTTGTTAGAAACAATAGAGATGATTTTAGAGGATAAAGAAGTAGAAAAGTATATCAGAATGAGAAGTCCTATCAGAATGGATTTTGATGTGGAAAATAATACAGAAGAACATCCGGGTGCTCATTTACATATGGAACATGAAGAATGTAGAATTAACACCGATGAACCTATTTGTTTCAACAGATTTATAAATTATATCATAAAATCGTTTTATCCTGGTTGGAAGGTGGAGTTTAAAGAATATGATTATATTAATTTTAAATATGATAAACCAAAACATAAAATAACATATAATAATAGAACTAAAATAATGATTGAATAAGAAATAAAAGACACAGATTGTCTCCGGTATTTCCTAAAGAAAACCAGAGACGAAAGTGTAAGGTTTAATTAAATTCATTCATTGCGTCCACATAATCTTGCAATCCGTTTTCTTTCAATGCCAGCTTGGCGTATAGCAGAGGTGTTTCCTCTGCCAACCGGTATAGATATACAATATCATTCGGATCATCAAAGATAACAGAGGAATTACATTCCTTGCAACAGATAACAAGAATTGCGTTCTCGCCTGTATTGATGATAATGGAGTCTGTGGCGGATTCGTACATACCGAATTGGAAATCAAGATTGTTGTTCATGGCGGTATTCCTCCCACAAATATTTTGCACCATCCAGCAGGTCAATAATAGCTATTAGCATATTGGTGTATTCGGTTTGTAATTCCTTAATGGCTTCCGAAGAAGGAAGAGTATCGGGAGTGCAGTTTGGTGCGGTAAATGCTTTTTGCATTTGAAGTAATTGCAGATACAACGCATTTACAGTTTGTACCAAAGGATATATGGTTTCTTTCTTACCAACAACACAGATGCAGTTACAGATGCAGGAACGGACAAAATAATCTTTCTTCATCATTCCGCTGGCAAGAACACGGGCTTCGATTTGTTTTCGTTCAGCGTCAGTAATTCTGAAGCGGATGGTTGGATTTTTATGTTTGTTACTCATGATGGTAATGCTCCTTTCGTTTTGGCTGTGGTAGCAGGCGTAATAGATAACCTGACAGCCACAGGAATTTATTCATTGTGAGTAATAAAAAAGTAGATTATATCAAGCCGATGGAAAAATATCAGTGCAGATACTGCAACTAATTTGCTACTAAAAAGTATTGAAAACGATGTGAAAAGAGCGATATTTTGCGAAATAGAAGTGCCCAAAATGCAGGAAATATCAGTATTTATGAATTGTCGATAAAAAACTCGGGAAGAGTTTGAATAACGGACAGGAATGCCGAAAACCTGTATTTATGCGGGTTTCCGGCATTTGTTTTATCAAATGGCTCTAGTTTGGCTCTATTTGTGCGCGGAGTAATAGGGATAAATCTTATATCGGCTGTAGGAGTGATAATGAAAATGGATATTAGAGTAGCAACTTTGGAGGATGTACAGATAGTAGCAAAATTGGCGATTCAGATGTGGAAATCACATACCATTGAAGAATTGGCAAGGAAATTTTACGATTATATTAGCCAAGATAAGGGGAGAGTTTTTATTGCAGTGGCAGATGCAGGCGCAGTTGGCTTCGCACAATGTGGATTAAGACATGACTATGTAGACGGCACAGCTTCAAGTCCAGTAGGGTACTTGGAAGGGATTTTTATAAAAGCGGAATATAGAAAAAGAGGACTGGCAAGAGATCTGTTAGAGACATGTCAGAAGTGGGCAAAGGAGCAAGGGTGTACAGAATTTGCCAGTGATTGTGGCAGTCTTGTCACATTATTACAAGATGGAACAGATTATGTGAGAAATAACTCTAAGAAAGCATGGCGTAAGGTTGATGACGGCAGAATTGAAATGCCTGATTATCCAGATCGGGCAGTGCTTGAAGGTGTAGTAAATGCATTAATTCATAGAAACTATATGGAGATAGGCAGTGAAGTCCATATAGATATGTTCGATGACGGAATCGAAAAATATTCACTGGGTGGAATGGTAAGCGGAATATCTCTAGAGGGAAAAGATTTATTGAAAATTCCATCAAAGCGAAGAAATCCGATATTAGCTGATATATTCAGCCGCTTGAAATACATGGAGTGTAGAGGTAGTGGATTTAAGAAAATATTGGCGGACTACGAGGGATAAGTTGAATTTGTTGAGACTAACATAAGACTGAGGAGGTTAAAAATCATGGACATAAGTAAAAAAGATTGGAAGCTATTTCGAGAAAAATTATCAGGCTGGCAGGAAAATTATATAGAAGGTCTTGTTAAAGAGTATGCAAATTTTCTGAATGATGATATAAAGCCTGCATCAGAGAGATTCTGGGAACTTGAAAAACGGATAAAAGAAGATAAGCGTCATCCGGGTGTTATCATGGAACTGAAAAAATCAGAGGTAATATGGGATATTGTTCGTCTTATTAGACTGAAAGTAATTACATATAATGATTTATCAGACTTTAGTGATGAATTACAGAATGAAGTAAAAAGAATACTTGAGATGTATAGATAATGACGGAAAGGGAGGTATGACAAATGCGTGATCCAATAGAGAATGTGACTAGATTGCAGAAGCAGTTGAACAATCTGCAATTGGAGAATCAGGTATTAAAGAATATATTGGATAAAGCAGGAGTGTCATATCAAAATGAACTGGCAAGTATAAGGGAAACGGAAAAGAAAGAGGATTTTGATCCAGAACAAGGTAAAAGGATTGTGCACCCAAAAGAGATTACAGACAGGATGGCAAAGCTCTTTTTCTCATTCTTTTGGGGAAGAACAGATGTATATGCGAAAAGAAATGTAAATAAAAACGGAGAGGCGGCATATTATCCGCAGTGTGATAATTTCTGGTCAGATAATTGCCATAGGAAATTAAATACACATATAGACTGTAAGGATTGCAAATATTGCTCGTATACAAGATTAGATTTACCAACCATATTGATGCATTTGAGGGGAAACTCTTATGCTGCAAAAGATGTAATTGGTGTGTATCCATTATTTAGTGATGGAACATGTAGATTTCTGGTGTTTGACTTTGATAATCATGAGAAGAATGCAGAAAAAAGGAACTTTGCAAATACGGATGATACATGGATTGAAGAAGTCGAAGCTATGAGAGATATCTGCACATTAAATGGGATAGAACCTTTGGTAGAACGTTCTCGTTCAGGAAAGGGTGCTCATATATGGATATTCTTTGATAAGCCAATATCGGCGGCATTGGTTCGTAAATTTGGCTTCGCACTTTTAGATAAAGGTGCAGAGCAGGTGAATTTAAAGTCATTCAATTATTATGACAGAATGTTGCCAGCACAGGATTCCTTAGAAAATGTGGCAATAGGAAATCTGATTGCATTGCCATTACAGGGAAGGGCGTTGAAAGATGGCAATAGTGCATTTGTGGATAGTAACTGGAATGCTTATCCTGACCAATGGAATGCTTTATTAAGTAAACCTAAGCTTTCAGAGGAATTTCTGGAGAATAAGATAAGGGAATGGACATTTACAGCAGATGACCTTGAAGCATCCAGTGATGAAGAAAATAGGGAAAAGCCATGGGATAGAATGAAAAATTTTGCAAAATCAGATGTTGATGGGAAAATGGACATCACATTATCAAATGGTATATATGTCGACAGCACGAATCTTAAGCCTGCGATGCAAAATAAGATTCGCAGAATGGCAGCCTTTAGTAACCCAGTATTTTATAAAAATCGTGCGATTGGAACATCTAATTATGATACTTCGAGGTGGATTTATCTTGGAAAAGACCATCTTGGTGGATACATACAGATTCCAAGAGGATTACAGGATGAATTAATAGCAAATATTGATAAGGCAGGAATTGAATATACTATTGATGATGAGAGGCAGCAGGGAAGAAATATTAATGTAGAATTCAATGGAGAACTACGACCTGAACAGAACAAGGCGTTAAAGGAACTGACTAAGCATGATAATGGAATACTTCATGCTGCAACAGCATTTGGGAAAACAGTTGTATGCAGTGCAGTAATTGCAGAAAAGAAAGTGAATACTCTGATCCTGCTTGAATCATCTGCACTTATAGAACAGTGGAAAGATGCTCTAAACAAATTTTTAATTATAGATGAAGAACTACCCCAGTACAAAACGAAAACTGGAAGATTAAGAACTAGAAAAAGTCTGATTGGAACATTGCAGGGAGTACATGATTCGATGACAGGGATTGTTGATATTGCAATGGTCGGCTCACTTTGCAAAAAGGGAGAGTTTCATAATTTGCTGAATGATTATGGACTTGTGATAATTGATGAGTGTCATCATTCTGCCTCTGAAACAATAGCAAATGTGCTAAAAGAAGTAAAAGCAAGGTATGTATATGGTGTGACAGCAACTCCGAAAAGAGGAGATGGACTGGAAAAAATCAATTATATGCTGATAGGACCTATAAGATATAGTTACACAGCAAAGGAAAAGGCTATGGAGCAGGGGGATACAACATCTTGTATATCCGCGTTTTACCAGAACTGTTCCACCAAGAGGTGTACTTATCGGTAAGATGCATCCAAATGAAGCTTATGAGATTATTCATAATAATGATATCAGAGACGAACAGATTGTTGAAGATGTGAAGAATTGCGTATCAGCAGGTCGCACCCCAGTTGTTTTATCACGATACAAGGATCATTCAGAGAAACTGTACGAGCGATTGAAAGATTATGCAGACCATGTATTTTTAATGACAGGCAACAACTCAAAGAAAGAACATAAGAAGATTTTGGAACAGATGCATCAGGTTGATAAGGCGGAGTCTCTGATATTAATAGCTACAGGTTCACTTGTAGGAGAGGGGGTTGATTTTCCAAGACTGGATACACTTTTTATGGCAACACCTGTATCATTTCGAGGAGTTGTTGAACAGTATGCTGGTCGATTGAATCGTGATTATGCTGGTAAAGAAAATGTAATAATATATGATTATGTAGACAACCATATTACAATGTTTAATAACATGTATATGAAGAGACTTAAAGCATATAAACAGATTGGATATGAGATTGCAGGTGGTTTGCATAATGATAAACAGACAGCTAATGCAATATATGACGGTGATAATTATGCTGAAAATTATCATAAAGATTTACTGGATGCAAATAAAAATATAATTATTTCAAGCCCTGCAATTAGTGGGACAAAAGTTTATGAACTTATTAACCTGCTAAAAGAAAAGCAGTTATCAGGTGTTCAGATTACGATAGTAACATGGGCACCGGATTCCTATGGATTTGGAGATGCATCATACTGGATGCAGCTACATGAAGAAATGCGCAAAGCTGGTTTCTACATTAAAACAGTAGAAGAGTCATGTGAACGATTTGCTGTTATAGATCAGGAAGTTGTCTGGTATGGAAATATTAATCTTTTGGCGAAGGATAAGGTTGATGACAGTATTATGAGGGCTTTGAGTAAAGAGATAGCTAGTGAATTGATGGAAATTACATTTGGAGATAATGGTTGAGCTGAATAGGACTAAAACATATGGATTCCATAAGATGTAAAGAAGACGTTTCATGAGAATAGAGAAAGGAATGCTTTTATGAGCAAAGGATTACAGATAAGAAATAGCACTGTGGATTTTCTAGTTTTTACTCGAGATGCAGGAGAAGACGGAATAGAAGTCAGGGTTCAGAATGGCGATGTATGGCTTACGCAGAAAGCAATTTCGCAGCTTTTTGATGTAGATAGAAGTGTGATTACAAAACATCTGAGCAATATTTTTAAAGAGGGAGAATTAGATGAAAATTCAGTTTGTGCAAAATTTGCACAAACTGCGGATGATGGGAAAACATACAATTATAAGTTCTATTCATTAGCAGCTATTATTGCTGTGGGGTATCGAATTAATTCAGAACGGGCAACGCAGTTCAGGACATGGGCAACCAAAGTGTTGGATACATTTACAAAGCAGGGTTATGTTCTTGATAAAAGCAGATTGATTAATGGACAGATTTTCGACGAAGATTATTTTGAGCATCTTATTGCTGAGATTCAGGAAATCAGAGCAAGTGAGAGAAGATTTTACCAGAAAATTACAGACATATATGCAACAGCAGTTGATTATGATAAGAATTCACAGGTGACAAGAGAGTTTTATGCAACAGTTCAGAATAAGATGCATTATGCAGTTCATGGTAATACAGCGGCAGAAGTGATAGTGGCAAGAGCTGATCATAATAAGGAACATATGGGACTTAAATCATGGAAAAATGCGCCTGATGGTAAAATAGTAAAAACAGATGTGTCAATTGCAAAAAACTACTTGGAGAAAGAAGAACTTGCAGAATTAAATGAGATTGTGACAATGTATCTTGATTATGCAACAAGACAGGCACGAAGACATATTCCTATGACTATGGAAGATTGGAAAACAAAGCTTGACGCATTTCTTAGATTTAATGATGCGGATGTACTTCAGGATAAAGGAAAAGTAACAGCAGCTATTGCAAAGGAATTTGCAGAAAGTGAGTTTGAGAAATACAGAATTATACAGGATTCACTATATGAAAGTGACTTTGATAAATTGATGAATGATATGGAAAAGAATGATAGCTGATATTTATCACGTTACAAAACAGTGTCCATTAAGATACAAGAAAGTATATTTCGCTGGATGATAAGAATCAGTATTTGATCATAGGAAGAAATCCAAAGAATTTATTTACAACAAGTGATAATTTATTTGAGCTCGTGAGTGAGAAAATGGGGGGAGCAGAAAGAATTTAGTCTGAAAGAATATTTGTGAGCTATATTAGTATTTCCGTAACATGGTATGGCTAACAGGAGTGTGGGAAGAGATTGATTTTGAAACTGTAAGTAATGTGGCAGTTGGTGAAATTCAGCAAGTAATTCAACAGATTATTTTATGTCTGAGATGAAAAAATATGATTTATCAGATAAAAAGAGCGATGTAGTTTATATACACCGCTCTTTTTGATTGGCATGGTATTTTATTTTTCTAGCAGCTTGCGTGCATATGTAAGTATTCTGCCTTCTACATTGCTGTCCTGCTTGATCATTTTGATGAGTGAATAAAGCTCAGGGTCATTGGATGAAGAAACAATAATGTAATCAGGATCTGTCTTATCAGATGTTCCGTAAAGATAATCTATGTTGCAATTAAATGTCTGCGCAATGAAACCGACTGTAGGATAAGAGGGTTCACGTTGTCCATTTTCATAGCGGCCATATACCATTGGCGAGATATTAAGGCGACGTGCGGCCTCTGCTTTATTTATATTTAGAGTATTTCTGAGTTGGATTAATCTTTCAGGTTGAAATTTCATAGGTAAGCTCCTTCTTAAAAATCGATATTCAAGTGATTGAATGTAACCATAAAAGATTATAAATTATAATTTAGCTTTTTTCAATGTTTACGTTGACAATAACCATTGGATATGATATTATTTCAATAACCAATGGTTACACATATGGATGAATAGAGGGGAATAAAATGGAACATTATATTGAGATTCAAAGACTAAGGACACAAGACGTGGTCGTTGATGATACGTTGACACTTGAAAAGAACACGGATGCATTTATACAGGGAGATATAATCAGTATCACTGAGAAAATAGATGGTGCCAATTCAAGTATATATTATGATAAAAAGCTGGATAGACTGAGATGTTTTAGCAGTAAAAATGAGCTTGATTTCAGCAACCAGTTGAGAGGTTTTTTGACTTATGTTGAGAGTCTGGATAAGGAGCCGTTTATTAAATATCCGAATTATATATTTTTTGGAGAGTGGCTTGTGAGCCATACGGTCATTTATGATGATTCCAATTATAACAAATGGTATTTATTTAGTGTGTATGATACAGTTTCAGGCAGATGGCTGTCACAGGATTTTGTTAAAAAATTTGCTGAAAAATATGATTTTTGTTATCCGCATGAATTATACTATGGACCATTTATTAGTTGGAACCATTGTCTCAGCTTTGCCAATGCCCCGGCATATGGAACGCAGCAAGAGGGAATCGTCATAAAGAATCAGACTGCATTGGAGCAGGAGAGAGGTCCGCATATATTAAAATATGTAAATCCGGAGTTCAAGGAAACGCAGAAGAAGAATCATAAAAGGAAACTTGAAAATCCGAATAAATTGAACGAAAAAGCAGAGGCAGAAGAGTATATACGCATGATTGTAACAGATGCAAGGGTTATGAAGTGCTATCATAAGCTTGTTGATAATGGAATTTTACCGGAGAAATTTGAATTGAAACATATGAAGCATGTTGCACAAAATCTACCAAAGGCTGTGTATGAGGATTGCGTGAAGGAAGAATTGGAGATTTTAAAGAAAGCCGGTGAATTTGGAGGCAAACTTTGCAGTAAGGTGACAATGGAAATTATTAAAGATAAATTGAAGATTGGTTGACTTTTTTGGCTGGAATTGTTAGGATATAAATGAAAGTTTACCACTGACCGATATGTGGTATATAAATGGTCGGGTTGAAAGTTTACCACTGACCGATATGTGGTATATAAATGGTCGGGTTGAAAAAGTCTTTTGCCGTAGTGCAAGAGACTTTTTTTGTGGAGATTAACAAATGATAAGGAATGGTTTTTATATTATCAAAGATAGCTTTTTTTCGGATATGTCGGATCCATATTTGAAAGGAAATAAAAAACAAAATAGACCACACTACTATTGTTTTGAAGATAGCAATTATAATGGAATATATTGGATGATTCCTCTTTCAAGTCGGATTGATAAGTATAAGAAAATAGTAAGTAAAAGAACCGGTAAAGGAAGAACCTGTGATATAATTCACATTGTGAAACTTGATGATAGTCATAAAAGCGCTTTTCTGATACAGGATATGTTTCCAATTTCAGAAAAATATATAGAACGGGAATACACTATAGCAGGTAATCATCTTCGTTTAACCAGTGAACATGCTGCAAAAGAAATTGAACAAAAAGCAAGAAAAGTTTTGGGAATGCTGAAAAGAGGAATAAAATTTACTCCAACCCAACCAGATATACAGAAAATATATGAGAGGCTGCAACTGGATTTACCAGCAACACATTTGTAATTTTATAATAATCCGGGGGTATTTTCACTGTTTCCACCTATAATCCACAAAATGGTTTAATGACGTTTGCTAACAATACCTATTGTAAATAAAAGCTATCATCATTACAATAGAGATTAGAAATGCTCCGAACAATATGAAAGGCATAAAACCAATATGAAAAAACACATAAACATAATAATCACAGCCGTGGCATCGCTGCTTATCGTCACACTTGCGGGCAGAGAATTCATTAAAAATCATAAGAAAGAGTCTAATGATAAATCGTCTTCGAATGTATCAGAAAATACATGTGAAGATATACCTGACATAAGTATACCTGACACAAGTATATCTGATACGTGTGTAGCTGATACGAATACACCTGACACGAGTACATCTGAAGCAGATATTCTGGATACGACCTATGAGGATAATAAAGAGCAATTTTATATATCCGAAATCCCGGATGACATTTTTGAAAAAATGCAGGGCAAATCCTACAAGGCAGATTGTACACTCCCCAGAGAAAATCTGCGATATATACATGTACTACACGTAGGCTTTGACAATCAGGTACATGAAGGTGAGCTGGTTGTAAATAAAGATATCGCAGATGATGTACTTGAAATATTTAAGGAGCTCTATGAGTCCGGATATCAAATAGAAAAAGTCAAACTTGTTGATGAATACGATGCAGATGATGAGGCATCTATGAGTGACAATAATTCATCGGCCTTCAATTTCAGATTTATCTCCCACACTACAAAGATATCGAAGCATGGAATGGGAATGGCGGTGGATATCAACACTCTATACAATCCTTATGTCAAAACAGTCGATGGGGAGCTTTCGATTGAGCCTGCAAATGCCGCAGATTATGTTGACCGGAGCAAGGATTTTTCGCACAAGATTGACCATGATGATTTGTGCTATAAGCTGTTTACGGAGCATGGTTTTGAGTGGGGAGGCGATTGGACGCATTCCAAGGATTATCAGCATTTTGAAAAATAGTGCTGATAATTTCTACGGAAGCAGGTGACCTGCCGCCAGGTACAGCTCATACCATTCCTCGCGAGTCAGAGTAATATCACATGCCGCGATAATTTCCTTCAGGCGGCTTTCACTTGAAGTTCCGGTAACAATCTGCATATTTGCCGGATGGCGTAAAATCCATGCAGCCGCAATAGTAGTATCGCTGACATTATATTTTTCGGCTATCACATGAAGTTTTTTATTCAGCTCCGGGTATTCGTCGCTTCCGAGAAAACAGCCTTTCCATGCCGGCATCTGAAACGGAGACCATGCCTGGATAGTAATGTTGTGGAGGCGGCAGTAGTCGAGCAAACTTCCGTCGTGATCAATTGAACCGGGTGTTTCCATATTGACTTCCATGCCATTTGCAACGAGATTGGAAACAGGAATGCTGAACTGAACCTGATTGACAACGAGTGGTTGGCGGACATATTTCTGTAGCAGTTCAATCTGCATCGGCTTATGATTTGAAACACCAAAATGGCGAACCTTTCCGCTTTCAAAAAGAACATCAAATGCAGCGGCAACCTCTTCCGGTTCTACGAGTGCATCCGGACGATGAAGCAGCAGAAGATCAAGATAATCTGTATGAAGCCTTTTTAAAATACCATCGACAGAGTTCAGAATATGCTCCTTTGAGAGATCATAGAAGCCTTGACGGATGCCACATTTTGACTGCAGGTAAATATCTTCACGCTTTAGGGATGGATCGTCTGCAATTGCTTCGCCGAATACGCTCTCGCTCATACCGCCACCGTAGATATCCGCGTGATCAAAGAAATATGCACCTTGCTCCAGCGCAGCATGAATAAAATGATTCATCTCATCCTTTGATTTTTCAGAAAGGCGCATGCATCCAACTGCAACTGAAGGAACCTTTCGTATGTGATTGCCTAAAATTGTTTCTCTCATAGTAAAAATCTCCTTTGTAATTATTTTCTAATTCCCATAATGAGTGCGGCGTAGCCCCAATCCCATATGAGCTTTGCAAAGCTGTTTTCAAGATATTCGCGTACGTCATCATCATCATATCCTGTCATGCGTGAGATGATGACAATATGCTCTCTGATGGTTTCATATGTCAACGGACTATTGGCATTGTGACTGTACCACAAGAAAAGACTTTGACGTATAGCCGTGTATTCAATCATGATCCACTGCATTTTGATAATCATGTGTTCAATAATCTTTTTAGTGGATGCTGCTTCAGGCGATATCAGGTCGGAAAACAGCTCGTTTGCCAGATAATTGCGAAAAACAATGTCATAATCTGTGAGCATTGAGCAAAATTGTTTCTGCGATGTTTGCAAGGTGCGGCTCATGGAATTATTGTCTGACTGTGAATAAATATTGGAGTATCTACAAGCCTCAGTCAGTACAGGTTGAAGAAAGGCTGTGTATAAACCCTCTTTACGATAATTTACTGATAAATCCTGAAGCAGCTCATTGCATTCGATAAATGTATCTTCGTCCGGGATATGGATATCTTCCATGGCGGTATTCAGTTCATTAAGCGTATGTCCGGAAAAATATTCCTGTATATGTGCATTGGTGATTGGCTGGTTTTTATGTAATTCCAATAAAATGTAAAGCCCGTCAAGCAAAGCCTGCTCCACTGAAAGCCCTTGGTCAGATATCAGTTTAATCAGATTATCACGGATTGAAAATGCCGTAGATAAATTATTACGGGTCTCGGATATTACAGGAAATGTGACAGGTTTTTCGCACCACAGGTCGATAACTGCCGGACAGCACGGCATGAGTGTTCGTTCTTCATGTGTTGAAAACCGGTGAATTTCTCTGGGAAACAGTGCACATGTCTCTGAAAGCACTTCATCTGAGTATGTCATTACAAGATGACATAGCTTATCATTTGAAAGAAACGGACACCGGTGTTTTTCGTCCAGTTTAATAACCAGACTGCCATCCTTATGGCATGTGTAAGAGCTTAGATTGTCACTTTTTCCAGCCACTTTATCAGCAGAAAAAGGGGCTGCAGATAAAGTATCCGGAGGAGAAAGCTTCTTCCATTTGCGGTTTGTAGCGTCATCTACTGCAATTTTCCACTCCTGACAGCATGTGATACTGCATTTGTCAGCAATACATTTGAAATTGTTGTAATAGTCCGGTTGATAGTTTTTCATGTTTTTCCTTTACTTATATTATACAGATTTGTGAATAGAGCATAGTATAGCTTGTTATTATCAATCAATCACATGATGATTCAGCCATTTTCTTGAGTGGAATCTGGCAGTAAATATAATAGAACGAAGCATCCAGTCACAAGCCATGCCAATCCACACTGCAATCGGACCAAAGCCCCATACACGGCAGAGGTATATGCACAGACTTACACGGCAAAGCCACATTGTGCAGCAGGATACAATCATGGAGAATTTCACATCGCCTGCGGCACGCAGCCCATATGGCGGGATGAAGGATGGTACCCAGCAGATTGGCTTGACAATTGTGATAAAGGTAATCATCTCAAAGCAGAGCCGTGCACTGGCAGGTTCCATTCCGGCAAGCATTGTAATGGGCTTTGTGAGTATGAAAATAATCAGACAGCTGGCAATGATTACGACCTCAGACACCAGTGACAGTTTTTTGATATAGTAGATAGCTTCATCCTTTCTGCCGGCACCCAGACACTGTCCTACAACAGTCATAAGACCTATTCCTATTCCGATAGCGGCAATACCATTTAAGTTTTCGAGGATATTGGTCATGGCCTGGGCAGCGATGGCCACGGTTCCAAGAGTGGATACAGTAGACTGGATAGCCAGCTTTCCAAACTGGAACATGCTGTTTTCGATTCCTGATGGGATACCGATGAGCAGGATTTTTTTAATCAGGCCCCATTCAGGGCGTATAGACATATAGTTCTTTATGAAAATCGGTTCATTTTCCCTTCGAAGCTGTATGATAACGACAATCGCGCAGAATATTCGGGATACGAGAGTGGAAATAGCAGCTCCCTCAACACCCATGCCGAAGCCGAAAATCAGAATAGCGTTGCCGCCGATATTCATAAAGTTTGAAATAACAGATATGACCATAGGATTGCGACTGTTATTCTGTGCGCGCATAATGGATGCGCCGGCATCATAGAGACCTATAAAAGGAAATGACAGCAATGTAAAAAAGAAATAAACCTGTGAGTTTCTCATTACATCAGCTTCAACAGCACCAAAAATGGCACGAAGCAGTGGCTTTCTTGTTATCAGACAAAAAGCAGATAAAAGTACAGACAGAAATGCCATGACAAAAAATACCTGTCTTGCAGCATGGCGGGCACCTTTTGTATTGTGACTTCCCAGATACTGTGAACAGAGAATCGCACCACCGGCGGCAAGCGCTGAAAGTGCCTGTATGACAAGGATATTGATTGAGTCTACAAGCGAGACCGCTGAGATAGCGGCAGAACCTACATTGCTGACCATCATTGTATCCACAGTTCCCATAAGAGAGGCTAATAGCTGCTCTATTATTATTGGAACCAAAAGCTTTCGAAGTTTAGTATTTGTATAAATATGATTGGTTGTAGTATGCAGGTTTGCTGTTTTTATTTTATCTGAATGTAAATTTGTCATATCTGATTACCTTTATAACTGTATATTTTACGTGTTTAGGTTAGTACGATAAATTCGTAATGTCAATAAGAAATATTTAAAGTGCTGGCAAAGTGTTAGTAATAAAATTATTTAAAATGTCAGTAACTTCTATTTTTTGAACAATATTGCACAATCCCCTTTTATTTTGAACCAAAAAGTTATACAATAGTACCATAGTAAAAGGCATCAAAACTAATTCCAAAATTAAATCACGAGAGGTATCAACATGAAAAAAGCAAAGAAACCACCTCTGTACAAAAGCTTCGGCTATGCCTTCGAGGGCATATTTACATGCATCAGAAATGAACGCAATATCAAGATTCACTGCACTGTCGCGATACTTGTAGTGATAGCAGGAGCGGTACTTGGGATAACACCGACTGAGTGGTGCATCTGCCTGACACTGTTTGGACTGGTGATAGCCCTGGAGCTGGTCAACACTGCGATTGAGTCAGTTGTAGATTTGGTAACGACAGAGCGAAAGCCGCTTGCCAAGACAGCTAAGGACACGGCAGCAGGAGCAGTGCTTGTGGCAGCAATAATGGCTGCGATAGTTGGACTTATCATTTTTGTGCCAAGGATTGCTTCTCTATTATGATGATTAAAGGTGTAGTCAGATTACGGCAATCAATTTTAAATAACAGGAAACGGAGGATTTTACCATGGAAAGACTTACAGACGGATTAAAGAAGATTTTACTTGCAGGAATAGGAACAGTGGCAGTGACTGCTGAGAAATCAAAGGAAGTGCTTGATGAGATGGTCAAGAGAGGTGAGCTGACTGTCGAGCAGGGCAAGGTGCTCAATCAGGAGCTTAAGCACAATATCAAGGACACAGTCAAGAAAAATGTAAATGTATCTGTTAAGCCACAGTCACCTGAGGAGCTCGAGGAGCTTTTGGACAAGATGACACCTGAACAGATACAGGCTTTAAAGAACAAGCTTGCACAGATGGATGAGGCTGACGTGGATCAAGAAGCTGATGAAAGCGTTTTCGAGGATGAGGACATTGTAACAGATACTTCAGCCGATGGAAAAAGTGCTTCCGGTGAAGAATCACAGACAGCGGATATAAAAATAGAAGCTGAGGACGATAAAGAGGAAAGCGTGAACTAGTATGGATAGCCGCCTGAAGGAGATGACAGCGGTACTTAAGAAGTACAAGCTCACGCATGGACTTACACCCGAAAAATTCAGACTTATATTGCAGGAGCTGGGACCTACCTATATTAAGCTTGGACAGATAATGTCGCTTCACTCGGATATTCTGCCAAAGGAATATTGTGAGGAGCTTATGAAGCTATGCTCAGATGTGGAGCCGATGCCGTTTGAGCAGGTGGAGGCTGTCATAGATGCTTCATTTGGCTATTCATGGAAGGATGTTTTTGCTTCAATAGATAAAAAGCCTCTTGGGGCAGCTTCTATAGCGCAGGTGCACAGGGCCACACTTAAAACCGGTGAGCAGGTGGTTGTGAAGGTGCAAAGGAAGGGCATTCACGAGGTGATGTCAAAGGATATGGCGTTGCTTCACAAGGCGGTTAAGCTTGTGCCGCCCATCTCTATAAAGGGCATTGTGGATTTTGACATGGTGCTTGATGAGATGTGGGCTGTGGCACAGGAGGAGATGAATTTCCTGCTTGAGGCATCCAATATTGAGGAGTTTGCCGGCAATAACAGGGATGTTGCATTTGTAGCCACACCAAAGCTTTACCGCAAGTATACCACATCACATGTACTTGTCATGGAGTATATAAAGGGCTTTAATATCGATGACAAGGAGGGGCTTTTAAAGGATGGCTATGACCTTGAGGAGATAGGCAGCAAGCTGATTGACAACTATATCAGGCAGGTGATAGAGGATGGCTTCTTCCATGCGGACCCGCATCCGGGTAATGTAAAGATAAGGGATGGCAAAATTGTCTGGATTGATATGGGCATGATGGGAAGGCTTTCTGAGCATGACAAAAAGGAACTGAGCAATGCTGTTTACGGCATCGCCATGAACGATATCGGCATGATAGAGGATGCGGTGCTTGCAATTGGTGACTTTAAGGGTGAGCCTGACAGGGCAAAGCTGTACAAGGATATCAAAATAATCATGAATAAATACGGCAGTCTGGATATGGGACAGGTCGATGTCGCAGAGTTTATTCAGGAGCTTTTGGAGGTAATGAAGAACAACCGCATTGTTATGCCGCATGGTTTTACAATGCTTGCGAGGGGCATCACTCAGATAGAGGGCGTGCTTGCGGATATTGCACCTGGCATCAACATGGTTGGGATTGCTTCTGCAAGGATAAGGCAGGAGATGCTTAAGAATTTTGATTTGAAGGGCGAGCTTAAAAAAGCCGGGAAGACAGCCTACAAATCAGCTCACCGCATGGCAGAACTGCCGGATAGGCTGGCGCAGATACTCGAGGAATATCAAAGAGGGCAGACAAGCATAAATTTTGACATGCATGCTTCTGATGAGCTTGCGAGGCTTTTACACAGGCTGGTGAGAAATATCGTCATGGGCTTATGGGTTATGGCACTTCTAATCAGCTCAAGCATAGTGTGTACCACAGATATGACACCTAAGATACTTGGCATACCGGCGCTTGGTGTTATGGGATATGTGTTTGCATGCATCATAGTGCTTTATACGATTGTGAAGCATTTCATATCCAGACGATGATAAAAAAGCAGGATTCTGAAATTAATCAGAAATCCTGCTTTTTAATTACGTTATATTATTTCGATGATTTTTTACTCTTTGCTTTTTTAGAATCCTCATCAAGATGATATTTGTCCTGATACATGGTGAACTGACCTACAAATGCAGGCTCCTGTCCGGCCTTAAGCTCATTGAGATAATCATGTGTCTCGAATGATGAGTTGTGTGTCTGAATCAGGCATACAGCAATGTTTGAGCAGTGATCCGAAGCTCTCTCACAGTTTGTGATGTAATCTGTGAGGAATACGCCGAGTCTGCTGTCACATTTGCCCTTCTGAAGACGCTCGATATGATAATTTCTAATCTCCTTGGTGAGATCGTCAATAACCTGCTCAAGCGGCTCAACCTTGACTGCCTCTGTCAAATCGTTTTTGCTAAATGCCTCTACAGTGAGAGTGAGAATCTCGCGCAGAGCATTGTTGAGCACCGTGAGCTCTTTTCTTGCGTTCTTTGAAAATTCAAGCTTGTTGTCATCAATCTGCTTGGCAAGCTTTGCCATATTTATCGCATGATCTCCGATTCTCTCGAAGTCATTGATTGCATGAAGCATCTTTGAAATCTCGTTGTTGCCGCCCTCAGAAACATCCTTTCCGGATAAGTGAATGAGGAAGGTGTCAAGCTGATCCTCTAAGTAATCAAGGCGCTCCTCCATGACTTCAATATCATCAAACTTTGAATCTGAGTAATTGTCAAAGAGATCTAAAGCATTCTTGAAGCTGTCTCTTGCAAGCTCAGCCATCTCGTTTGTCTTCTCAAGACATTCTTTGACAGCAAGTCCAGGTGAGAGTAAAAGTCTCTCGTCGAGTACAACCTGTCCGTCTGCGTTGTCAGTTGTGACAAGCTTCTTAGCAATCTTTACAAGAGTATTGCTAAATGGCAGAAGAATAATAGTGGTAGCAATATTGAAGATTGAGTGGAATACCGCAATCATTACAGGAGTGATGCTGTCATTAAATAATGACAGATCAACAGCATAACGTGCGATACAGTATACTACAAGTCCTATTGCTGTACCGAACAGATTGAAGCTGATGTGGATGATTGATACTCTCTTGGCGTTTTTGTTTACGCCGATTGACGAAAGCAGTGCAGTCACGCATGTACCGATGTTCTGACCCATGATGATCGGGATAGCCATGCTATATGAGATAGCGCCTGTCATGGCTAAAGCCTGCAGCACACCAACTGATGCGGCAGATGACTGGATGACTCCGGTAAATACAGCACCTACAAGCACTCCGAGGAATGGATTGTTAAAGGTGGTGAGCAGTCCGGTAAATTCAGGCATATCTGCGAGTGGTGATACAGCGCCGCTCATGAGCTGCATACCATACATGAGTACGGCAAAACCTGCCATGATGATTCCAACGTCTTTGCGCTTTTCCTTCTTGCTTCCCATAATCATAATCACACCGATAAGCGCGATGACAGGGGAGAAGTTCTCAGGCTTTAACATCGAGATGAACAGATTGTCACTTTCGATACCTGAAAGACTAAGAATCCATGCGGTGAGAGTGGTTCCGATGTTGGAACCCATGATGACACCAACAGTCTGGGCAAGCTCCATGATGCCGGAGTTTACGAGTCCGACAAGCATAACAGTAAGTGCGGATGAGGATTGGATTGCAATAGTGACTATTGCTCCAAAAAATAAGCTCTTGATAGGGTTTGAGGTTACCTCCTTAAGTATCTTTTGGAGATTGCCTCCTGCGAGCTTCTCAAGACTGCCTGACATAACATGCATTCCGAAAAGGAAAAAGGCAAGTCCACCGCATAACTGCAATATAGAGTAAATGTTCATGTTTACCTCCGTTTGTAAAAATAATTTGTTTTACTATTTGCTCCAGTTATACATATTTAGTTTACACAAAACACATATAACATAACATAATTTTTACATTCTATCAATATAATCTGAAATTTTAATAAAAAAAGTGATATTCACTTTTGAACGCTTTTGAAAACATTTTAAAATTTATGTATATTTATGTTTTCTTTTGTTTACTTTTGAAGAAAAACGTTGTACAATTACAGTATAATAATTTAAGCTAATTATTCAGAAATTTACATTATAAGGTGGAGGTATATTATGTCAGACGTAAAAAGTGTTATTGAAAGCGGCAGGGCTGTGCTCGGAATAGAGTTCGGTTCTACCAGAATAAAGGCGGTGCTTATCGGGGAGGACCATGCTCCTATAGCCACAGGTGCCCATGATTGGGAAAACATGCTTGTGGACGGCATTTGGACATACAGCCTGGATATGATTTGGGAGGGCATTTCAGACTGCTACAGCAAGATGGCGCAGGATGCAAAGGAAAAGTATGGAGTTACCATCAAAAAGCTTGCGGCAATCGGTATTTCCGGCATGATGCACGGTTATCTGCCTTTTGACAAGGAGGATAATCTGCTTGTGCCATTTCGGACATGGAGAAATACCATCACAGGTGAGGCTGCAGCAGAGCTTACTGAGGTGCTTGGCTTTAATATTCCGCAGAGGTGGAGCATAGCGCATCTGTATCAGGCTATATTAAATAAAGAAGAGCATGTATCAAAGATATCATATTTCACAACATTGGCAGGCTATATTCACTGGCAGCTCACAGGTGAAAAGGTCATGGGTGTCGGTGAGGCATCAGGCATGTTTCCTATCGATTCTAAGACCAGGGATTATGATGCGGCAATGCTTGATAAATTTGCAGCATTAGATAAGGTAAAAGAATATCCATGGGATATAAGAGACATTCTGCCAAAGGTGCTTACGGCTGGAGAAAAGGCAGGTACGCTGACAGAGGAAGGAGCTAAAAGGCTTGATGTAAGCGGCAATCTGGAGAGCGGTATATTGCTTGCACCGCCTGAGGGAGACGCAGGCACGGGAATGGTCGCAACCAATTCTGTTGCAGTGCGTACCGGAAATGTATCAGCGGGCACATCTGTATTTGCTATGGTGGTGCTTGAAAAGGCACTTAAGGCAGTTCATGAGGAGCTTGATATGGTCACCACACCATCGGGAGATGCGGTAGCTATGGTGCACTGCAACAACTGTACGTCAGACTTAAATGCATGGGTGGGATTATTCAAGGAATTTTCAGAGCTGTTTGGCATGGATATAGATATGAATGACATATATGGAAAGCTCTACAACAATGCACTTACAGCCGATAAGGACTGTGGAGGCCTTGTTGCCTTTAACCTTTTCTCGGGAGAGCCTGTCATCGGACTCAACGAGGGCAGACCTATGTTTGCCAGAAAGCCGGATGCAAGGATGAATCTTGCAAACTTTATGCGCACACACCTCTATGCAAGTCTTGCAACACTAAAAATCGGCTGTGATATTCTCTTTAAAGAGGAAAAAGTAAAGGTAGACACACTTTACGGTCATGGTGGTCTGTTCAAGACAAAGGGTGTGGGCCAGAGCATACTTGCAGCAGCCATGGATGCACCGGTTGCGGTCATGGAGACAGCCGGAGAGGGCGGCCCGTGGGGTATGGCAGTGCTCGCAGCTTATATGGTGAATAAAGCAGATGGAGAGCCTTTGGAAAAATATCTTTCAGACAGGGTATTTAATGGCGAAAAGGGCATAGTAATGCAGCCGGACCCTGATGATGTAAAGGGCTTTGATGAGTACATAAATACATATAAGGCAGCAATTGAGGCAGAGCGTGCCATGGTAAAGGCGCTTCCGCTGTAATAGCAGTAAAAAATAATAAGAGAGGAACAAAAAATGCTTGAAGAATTAAAGAAACAGGTTTACGAAGCAAACATGGAGCTCCCAAGAAGAGGGCTTATCACATATACATGGGGCAATGTCAGTGGAATTGACAGGGAAACAGGCTATTTTGTCATCAAGCCAAGTGGAGTGGATTATGATGTTCTCACCCCTGATGATATGGTAGTCATGGATCTTGAAGGAAATAAGATAGAGGGAAAATACAAGCCTTCGTCAGACACTGCAACACACTTAGAGCTCTACAAAAAGTATCCGGATATCGGAGGAATTGTACATACGCACTCACCTGAGGCAGTTGCATGGGCACAGGCCGGCAGGGATATTCCACTCTACGGCACCACTCACGCAGACTATTTCCTGGGCTCAATTCCATGTGCGAGAAATCTCACCACAGAGGAAATCAACGAAGCCTATGAGAAAAACACAGGTCTTGTCATCATAGAGACCTTTGAGAACAGAAAAATCAATCCTGTATACACACCGGCAGTGCTCTGTCAGAATCACGGACCGTTTGCTTGGGGAAAGGATGCGGCTGAGGCTGTGCACAACGCCGTTGTCCTTGAGGAAGTGGCAAAGATGGCCAGACTCACAGAGTCAGTAAATCCTGACGTGAAGCCGGCCCCGGACAACATAAAGGAGAAGCATTTCTACCGTAAGCATGGTGCTAACGCATACTATGGCCAGAACTGATTTGTAGCTGTTATATGTGGCCTAAGTGCCGGTTTCCGGGGTGCACATGCTCTCGTGTTCGCTACGCTGCATCACTAAGATACTGTACGAATTATGCTTTTTATGTTTTCTATGTTTGACAAAACCGGCTTTTATGCGCCATCCGTGGCGCATAACGCCTTGCCCCGCCGTCCATGGTGGGGCATTTTTGCGTGTGAAGCATAATTCTACAGTATCTAAGTGACTCCGCTATGCGCTCTCACAAGAGCATGTGCACCCCGGAAACCGGCACTTATGCCCATTACGAATTAAATAAATCCACAACCTAAGGGCCGTAAGCCCCGCAAAGAGGTGGCGCACACGGACTCCCGTGAGAGCGCATAGCGGAGCTGTTTAGTGGCTGTAGAATTATGCATAGAAACACAGAAATGCCCGGCCATGGAAGGCAGGGCAAGGAGAAATCGAGCCATGGAGGGCGAGTTTCGACGGTTTCGTCGAGCATGGAAAACGTAAAAAGCATAATTCGTACAGCCACTTAACAGCAAAGCGTAGCTCGAAGGGGAGTCCGTGTGCGCCACCTCTTTGCGGGGCTTACGGCCCGTAGTATTAGCCATATTTTTTAAGGTATTTTGTGTTTACATAGCACAAAAAATGTGATAAATTTTTATGTAAAGTACAGTCTCAAATGACTGTAAATAAGACATAAGGTGGTTGATAGAATGGTACTGGCAGTTGAGATAATAGTCTGCTGCTTAATATTTGGCATATACAGAGTAATACGGATAAAGCGGGATCCGGCATATAAGATAAGCAATATGCCCGAGAAGCTGCAGAAAAAGGTCATGCATATGCGCGGCTACAGAAATCGGAATATCCGTATCATGACAGACTGGGAGAAGTTTGTAAAGAAGCTTCCGACACTTATATTCTGGACGATAGCGCTTGTCATACTGACATCAATAGCAGGGGCAACAAGCTTTTCAACGGGCTTTGTGTTTGCGCTTTTGATATGGATGGCAGTCCTATTGTTTCTTGAACTGGTAGTATACTGTGGCTGGTATGCACATACACCGAAGGTGTGGATAAAGGGTACCGAGGATATGGCGAAAAAGACATATACCAATTATGCACATTATATCGGGCTGATACCACAGAGAGCTTTGATGGGGATAGTTGTTGCAATCATAGTTGGGCTTGTGATAGACGTGATACCCAGACTTGACAACAGTAATTATTCGCCGAAATATACAGAGATAGAGGATACCTTAAAGGCTGCCTGTGACAATTACAGGATTCCGGGCATGGCTGTTGAGGTGGTAGATGCAGAGGGCGTGCTTTTCTCCGGTACATATGGGGATTGCAAGAGCCTTGACACGCCGTTTATCACCGGTTCACTCAGCAAGTCGTTTACTGCGGCATGCATCATGAAGCTGTATGAGGGAGGACATCTGAATATTGACAGCCCGGTAAATCCTTATCTGGATGCGGCTGAGGTATTCAAAAATCCAAAGGATGCGACAAGGATTACAATAAGACAGCTGCTCAATCACACCAGCGGACTTGGCGTGTACCAGCATGTGGGAAATGCAAAGATTGTTGGCAAAAATGGAGAATATACCTATGCGAATGTCAATTATGACATACTTGGTCTTATAGTGGAAAAAGTATCAGGTGTTAGCTACAGCGATTATCTGACAGCGACATTTTTTACACCACTTGGCATGACTCACAGCAGCGCAGCCTATGCAAAAGCGAAGGAGGATGGTCTTATTACAGGCCACAACAATTATTTCGGTTTTTCTGTGGAAAGCGATGTGAAGTATCCGCTCAGCGATTCGTGGTCCACTGTACCGGCGGGCTATATTGCATCCAGCGCAAATGATATGGGAAAATATCTGCAGATGTATCTGCGTGGCGGCTATGGAATACTCTCTGACAAGAGCCTTAGCACAATGTTTCGGGCAACAGTTCCTATGGATGAGTCGGGTGATACAGGCTATGGTATGGGCTGGGTACGTTCGGATAAATATGTCGAGACAGTGTACAATCACACAGGTCTCACGGAAAACTATATCTCAGACATGTATCTGCTTCCGGAGAGCGGTGTGGGCGTTGTATTCCTCGCAAATACCAATGACTATATGGTCACAAACAATCTGATGAACAAGGTAACCTCAAAGGTTGTGATGACACTTATGGGATATGCAACAGACGAGCTTGATCCAAAGGATTATGTCGATGCGCACCTGTTCTATGACCTTGTTTTTGCAGCATTTATATTGGTTGCGCTGATGGAGATTATCAAGTCGCACAAATGGAGAACAGATAATAGCGGAAACCTGATAGCGAATATTTTCCTGCATCTGTTTTTGCCGGTGGGCATAGTTATTGCGCCTATTGTCGGAGGGATACCATACTGGGTAATAAAGGACTATGTTCCTGATTTGTTTATTGTGGCATGCCTGAGTGTAGTGCTTCTTGCAATAGGTGGAATCTTGAAGCTTAAAAACAGGAGAAATTCATAAGATAAAAGCAGAAAAAATAGAAATGCGGCTACTGTAATATGTAGCCGCATAATTTTTTGACCATAGCATCGTGGGAGGAGTCACAGCACACTCCGACAGTACATGAAGAGTATAAGCCGGAGGCTTTGACAAATTCATTGTCATCTGCTGAAAGCCTGATACCACAAGGATATTCCTTACCATCTATTGTCACATATGTAAGCTTGTCCTTATATTTTTCAAGGACGGCTTTATCCAGATATTTGCTTATATCTTCAAAGTAGACATTTTTGGCGTAATAATCAAAGGTCTTATCATCCATAAAGCATATATCGTATTCGTTAGAAGCAAAGTATGCTGTGAGGACTGCCATGTTCTGATAGTCTAGGCCACTTTGGTCTACATCGACACAGACATTTTGGTTTAAGGCAATTTCATCCTTTGACAAATCATAGCCGTTATCTGTGAGAAAGTCATTGAAAATATCGGCGCCGTTGTCCTCTGTGGTGCTGTTTTCTGCATTTACGCATAATACGCTCAAAACAGTATTTTTCTGCGCAAGCCGGCCGCAAATAAAGGTTGTGACTGCTATGATTCCGATAATGACAAGAAATATCGGTATTTTGTAATAGTCCCATATATATTGTATTTTCTGACTGAATGTCAGCTCCTTAAAAGGTGTCTTTTGTTCCATGATTTTATCTCCTTCTGATATGATGTGCTGTAGTTTAAGAATATTATAAGGTAATTTATAGAAATTTACCAATAAACATTCTATTAACTGCCTTTTTCTTTTTAGATTATTATGCTATAATGAGCCAAAACACAGATAATACAAAAGGAGAATAATATGAAAGCAAGCCACAGAAAAGATGTTATAATCGCCAGACTGATTTTTGCAGCAATATGTCTTTTTCTTATTGCCCTGATTGCTACAATAGTGATTACCGTTACCTCAAAGGGCGGCAAAAAAAAGGAGCAGGACAAGTTACAACAGAATGCAGTTAGCGAAAGTGAAACTGACAGTGCCGGCGATAGTGATACAGAGATAGGCGCCATATATCTGCCACAGCAGACTACAGAGGGTACCGAAAAAACTTATGTCACCACTACAAGCAGTGTAAACATGAGAGAGAAGCCTGATAAAAACGCAAATATAGTTACTGTTATAGGACCGGATGTGAAGCTTGAGTTTGTATCAGAGGACAATGGCTGGACACAGGTTATCTTCCAGGGACAGACAGGCTATGTCAGCTCTGACTACGTCAAGTCAGATATGGCTGACAGCACTACAGACAGTGGCACATCAGGTGCGGCAGATAGTGCTGCACAGTCACAGTAATAGATACATGGTGAGGTAATGTATATGACAGGAATTATATGGGCATGTGCTGCAACGTTTATTGCAGCATGTGTGCCTATTTTGGCCAAGGTTGGAACTAAAAAGACAGACCCGGCGCTGGCGGGAAGCATTGCCGGGATTGTTTTATGTGCGTCTATATTTTTTTACAGGAAAGATAATATAATGGGAAGCAGCCTGATTGCACTCGGCCAAAGGAGCGTTATATTTATACTTCTGGCAGGGCTTGCAACAGGGCTTTTTGGCATCTGTTTTTTTAAATCCATACATGAGGGCTACACATTTCAGGCTACAGCTATAGTTAAATGCAGCTATATAATCACGCTTACAGCGGGATTTTTTCTGTTTCATAACACCCCTGACACTTTTGATTATATAGCAATTGCACTCATGATTGTTGGAACGGTTATTTTAAATCTGGATGGAACAGGTATTTTGTTTGCGCTTCTTGCTGCAGTTTGTGCGTCGGCAGCACATATTCTGGTGTCATTTGGCGGGATACAGCTGGATAAAGGTTTTATTGCTTTCTGGTGTGTGTTTATTGGAACGCTGGTGCTTATTATATTTACTATTGCAACAGGAGGCATGAAGAAAATCAGATCCATGTCATTTGTTGATGGTATATGCCTGATTCTTGCAGGCATTGCATACCCGTTAGCATATGATTTTTATGGCAGGGCAGTTTCAATGTCCGGCAGCTATGCAGGGTATATTTTTAATTTGACGATTATTGTGATGATGGTATGCTCCAGCGTGATACTGAAGGAGAAGGTATCGGGAAAAAAATTCCTGGGCGCATGCATTTTTATTGCAGCATTGTTTGTTATAGCATGCAACTAATAGCTGAATATAGCATATAATGATTAAAAAGAGGTTTTTTGATGTTACCTTTTTATAAAACATTTCCGTTTATGGATTACTATAAAAATGAGGAGGCATTTGCAAAGGACCTGGGGATGATAAAGGATATGTATCCGCATGATACGGCGATGATACAGTCGGCAGTAGAGCAGCGAATGGATGAGCTGGAGTATGAGGGCAGCTTTATCTATGATGAGGTGCCTGACAGGCAGCGTCTTTTCGATGAGGCAGACAGGATTGCCGGCAGATTTATCTCAGAGCAAAGCAGCAGGTGCTTTATCTGTACAATAGCAGGCATACTTTTTAACTGTGAACTCTGCAGACGAAGATGCAGATACAGAAGGTACCAAAGATTCTGGTAGATATAAGGATATGATTTTATGAGTAAGAAAGTGATAAAGCCGATAGTACTTATAGTAGTATTTATTGCAGCATTAATTACATTTTGCATAACTACAAACAAGGGAAATAAGGATATGACCACGAAGCAGGCGGATGCAACGCTGCCGGTTATGTCATTTAATCTGGATAAAATAAAGATAAACACCCTCCATGGATATACTACTGAGATGGATCCGACAAAGATGCGCGATTGCGTTATTCCAATTTCGGATGACAGGAAGCTCTCATTATCCATTTCAACATATGGCATGGCTGTTGACAGGATATCATACAAGATCAGAAGCATGGATGGCAAGAGGCTGGTGGCCGATGACGAGATATCTTCTTTTTCTAATAAGGATAATACTATTCAGGCGGACGTAAGCATGCCGAATGTTATGGATGAAAATACTGAGTATCTTTTGGTGTTTACCATCACAAGCGGTCAGGATAATGTATATTATTACAGCAGGATTATGCAGACGGATGGAAAGGCAGCTGCAAAGGTTGTTGAGTTTGCAAAGAAGTTTCATGATGAGACGTTTATAAAGGATGACAAATCCTTCTTTACAACATATATGGAGACAACAACCGGTGACAGAAATACGCTTGCACATGTGGATCTGACATCTACGGTGAGTCAGATTACCTGGGGCTCAATGGCCGCTGCACAGTATACGAATCCTGTCATAGCCCTAAAGGAAATAAACGATTCTTATGATGTGGTTACAATAGACTATGTGATGAGCTGTGTGGACGGTAAGGGTGAGACTGAGTATTACAATGTGAGAGAGTATTTCAGGCTGCGCCAGACGGAAAGCCGTATGTACGTGCTCAACTATGAGAGAACGGCAAATCAGATTTTTAACAGTGAAAACAGCTTTATATCGGATTCTGGCAGCGTAATGCTTGGCATCAGAAGCAGTGAGGCAGAGTACAGGGCCAATGAAGCAGGCAGTGTGATATGCTTTGTCCAGGAGGGAGATTTATACTCCTATGATATCAACAATGGAATGATAATCAAGGTATTCAGCTTCAGGGACGCTGAGGGCATTGATGAGCGTGAAAACTGGAATCATCACGATATAAAGATTGTCAGTGTAGACGAAGCGGGCAGTATTGATTTTGTGGTATACGGATATATGAACAGAGGCACCCACGAGGGAGAGGTGGGAACCGGTGTGTACCATTATGACGGCCTGGCACATACTATAGATGAGGAAGCGTTTATTCCTTCTAAGACATCATATGAGGTGCTAAAGGCTGAGATGGGCAAGATGCTTTATCTCAATGAGAAGAATGAATTCTATATCATGATGGATGACAGTCTCTATAGGATTAATTTAGGCTCGATGTCAGTAAAGAAGGTGGTTGAGGGCTTGTCCACAGGCTCTTACTGCGCATCGGAGAGTAACAGATACTTTGCATGGGTGGATTCTGCAAATCAGTACTCATCAAATACCATAAAAGTGATGGATTTAAAGAGTGGCAAGACCTTTGAGGTCAAAAAGGGCGACGACCAGTATCTACGTCCGCTTGGCTTCATAGGTGAGGATTTCATATATGGACAGGCGAATGCTGCTGATGTGGTCTCTGATGCAGCCGGAAACACGACATTTCCTATGAATGGCCTTATTATTCTTGATACATCTGACCAGTCGGAGCTTAAGACATATACCCCTTCGGGCGGCTATGTCGAGAAAATTTCTGTGGATGGATATACGGTAACGATAGATCTGATTGCACAAAACAATGGTGTGTATGCAGAAATCGGTCAGGATACCATTATGAACCGGGAGGCTGATTCGAAGCAGAAGATAGCTCTTGATACGAGTCAGTCCGATACAAAGCTGACGGTCAGCGCTATTAGTATAGCAGGTGGTAAAAAGCCGGATAAGCTGAAGCAGCTGACAGCACAGATGACTATAAATTCGCATGATACTGCTGTTGATTTAAAGTTTGATGACAATACAGTCCATTTCTATGTTTATGCAAAGGGGGATGTGATTTTTGCATCTGATAACATCTCGGATGCCATAAAACAGGCAAATGACAGCATGGGAGTGGTAATTGACTCAAACCAGCAGTATGTATGGATGAGGGCAAGAAAAAATGCAGTAAATGCATTTGCGAATATTGCATGTAATGAAACCGATAAGGATGCTGACAGTGTCGTGAAGTCAGTAAGTGCAATGCTTACCTACAATGATGTTACGGTAAGTGTGTCTGAGCTGATTGGAGCAGGCAGCAGTGCTGTTGATGTGCTCAAAAATAACCTGCCGGACAAGGAAATCCTGGATTTACAGGGAGTGTCTTCTGAGGATATTATCTTTTATATCAGCCAGGGCAATCCGGTATTTGCGATGACAGGAAATACGTCGGCAGTGCTTGTGACAGGATACTCTTCAAATGGAGCTTTATATATTTATAATCCGGATAATGGCGCAACAACATCGATGAGCTATGAGGATGCTGACAGAATGTTTTATAATGGTGGCTTGCATTTTATCACGTACATGACAAAATAAACAGAATAATGTTGTAATAATGCCGATTTTGTGACATTAAATATAAGCTCCTTAGGTAAAGTTTAACAGAAATTTTCATAAGGATTGAAAAGCGGTTACAATTGGGATATATTAAATAAGTATGAAACAGGTTTAATACTTTTTGTTTAAGGAGAACGTATGAGTAAGAAGAGTATTGTCGTTACAAAAGTATGTGAAGGTCATGATAATCCAATCGCAGAGCTTGTTCAAGTGGCATGCAAGTTCGATAGTGAGATTACATTGGAGAGTGACAATCGCAAAATCAATGCAAAAAGCATCATGGGTATTATGGCATTTAATCCTTCAGATGGAATGTCTGTTGATATTGTTACAAAGGGTGATGATGAGCAGGAAGCTTTAGTTGCAATTGAAAATTTTTTAGTATGTGAATAATGAGCATGAGGAGGAAAATAGTATGCGTAAAAAGAATAACTCAAAGACAGTTAAGCAGGCAGTAAAGCCGGTTGAAGTTAAAAAAGAGGAAACAGTGGCACAGCTGGTTTCAGAGCCTAAGGCTGATGCAAAAGCCGATGTAAAGGCTGAGGTAGAAAAAGCCGTAGAGAAGACAACCGAGAAGGTTGAGAAGGCTGTTGAAAAGACAACTGAGAAGGTTGCTGAGAAGGCCGCTGAGGTTAAGGCTGATGTAAAGGACACTGTTAAGAAGACAACAGCAAAGGCAGCAAAAGCTGCAAAGACAGCTAAAGAGGCAAAACCTGCAAAGAAGGAGCCGGTAAAGCCGGAGATTATTGTTCAGTACCAGAACAGCGAGGTTGATACAGCAGCTGTCGAGGAGCGTGTTAAGGCTCAGTTCGTTGCTGAGGGACACAAGGCAGGCTTCATCAGAAAGCTTAACATCTACATCAAGCCGGAGGAGTATTCTGCATACTATGTTATAAATGATAAGTTTTCAGGTCGTGTAGATTTATTCTAGTCAGACATTATTAGGGAATACATATTTTATCAAGTGCGTAATAAAAGCCGATACATTTCGTGGAGACACGGTGTATCGGCTTTTATTTTATGTATACGTATGTGTAAAAGCAGCTGTACGACAGTTTAAATGCATTATGAAATACTTAGTGGACAAACAAAAAAGGGTAGCAAAAAAGCGGGTGATGGGAATCGAACCCACGTATCCAGCTTGGAAGGCTGGTGTTCTACCATTGAACTACACCCGCATAGGAATATTTAATTTGTTGTATAATGCCCAGTTCCGGAATCGAACCAGAGACACACGGATTTTCAGTCCGTTGCTCTACCAACTGAGCTAACTGGGCTTGCCTCACAACAAAAATTATTCTACACGATTTGTCTTTTGATGTCAATATTAAAATTGAGAAAATTTGGATAGTTACAATAAATAAGGAATGTAGTATTAAAAACTATATAAAATAGAAAATGATATAATTTTATCTTGACATGAATACCTTAAAGGGCTACTATGTATATATGTTTGATTATCAAATAATTTGAATATCAAACATAAAAATGAAATTTATACATGTTCGGAGGTACATATTATGTTGAGAGAACTGAGAATCGGAGATATGGTTGCAAAGCTTCCTATCATTCAGGGAGGTATGGGAGTTGGAGTGAGTCTTAGCAGACTGGCCGGAGCTGTTGCTAAGGAGGGTGGTGTAGGAGTGATTTCCACCGCGCAGATTGGCTTTGAGGAGCCGGAGTTTGAAAAGGACCAGGCAAAGGCTAATCTGATTGCTATCAAGAAGCATATTAAGAAAGCAAAGGAGCTTGCCTGTGGACATGGAATGGTAGGTGTCAATATCATGGTGGCTTTAAAGCATTACAAGGAGCATGTTCTGGCTGCGGTTGAAGCAGGTGCTGATGTTATTATAAGCGGGGCAGGACTTCCAATGGAACTGCCTGAGCTGGTCGATGAAAAGTCACATACAAGGATTGCTCCGATTGTTTCTTCAAAGAGAGCAGCAAATCTGATTCTTAAAATGTGGGCACACAGATACAACCGCACAGCGGACTTTATTGTTATCGAGGGACCAAAGGCCGGAGGACATCTGGGATTTTCCAATGAACAGCTTGCAGATATGGAGCATATGGATTATGACAGCGAGATTAAGGAGATTATCAGCTGTGCAAAGACATATGAGGAGAAGTTTAAAAAGCACATTCCGGTAATTGTAGCAGGTGGAGTGTTTACACATGAGGATGTCCTGCACTGCATGGAGCTTGGAGCCGACGGAGTGCAGGTGGCGAGCCGTTTTGTGGCGACAGAGGAGTGTGACGCATCTGATGCTTATAAGCATGCTTATCTGAACGCGAATGAGTCTGATGTGCAGATTATACAAAGCCCGGTAGGAATGCCGGGGCGAGCTGTAAGAAATGGGTTTATCAGGGGATTGGAAAAGGAAAAGCAGCCTATCACAAAGTGCTACAATTGTCTTGAGAAATGTAACCCTGCAACAGTGCCGTACTGTATTACGAAGGCACTGATTGCAGCGGTTAAAGGAGATATGCAAAACGGTCTGGTATTCTGCGGTGCCAATGTGGGCCGCATAAACCGAATGACTACGGTCCACGAGCTTATGAGTGAGCTTGTGGGAGCATAGGCAGTACATCCTCACAGTAGCAGCGAAGCACTTCACCTACACTCCATGCCTGCGCATAGCAGCCACGGCCGTTGTGAGGGGCATCGCCGTCAAATATCTCGCATATTGAGCCGATACAGTTGTTGAGCAGATGCTCCCTTATAGGGTCAAGCAGCTTGTCAGCGCATAAAGCGGTCGCCTTCGTGCGGCCGTTTACCTTTACATAGGCACTGATAAAACCACCGAGCAGAAAGCCCCAGGCTGTTCCCTGATGATAGGCGTGGTCGCGCTTTGAGAGAGAGCCGATGTAAATCGGATGGTAATCCTTGTGGTCAGGATCGAGTGAACGCAGTCCACAGCCTACGTACAGCTTATCCATTACCGTATCCACAATTGCTTTTTCACGCTCCCTGTCAAGCATGGTAAATGGCAGGCTTACGGCATAAATCTGGTTTGGACGGATTGTATCGTCATCCTCGTCAACCACATCATACAGGCAGCCTGTGTTTTCATTCCAGAAGCGCTTGTTGAAGGAAGTCTTTACGAGAGAAGCAAGCTGTCTGTAGCTGTCATCGTTATCGCCAAACTTAGCCTGAAGCATATCCATGGTGCACAGTGCGTTGTACCAAAGTGCATTTATCTCGACAGGTTTGCCGTGACGAGGCGTAGCAACCCAGTCACCGACACGCACATCCATCCATGTTACCTGGTCGAGTCCGCTTCCGGCATGAATGAGCCCGTCCGTGTCCATATATATGGAAAAATCAGTGCCCTTTTTATAAGTAGATATGATATCCTTTAAGCATGGATAAATATCCTTCTTTATAAATTCATAGGCATCGGGAGTGGCCACATATTCAAGATATTTGTAGACAGCATAAAAATACCACAGTGATGCATCTACAGTATTGTAGAGAGGCTCAAGTCCGCTGTCCGGGAACATATTCGGGATGAGCCCGTCCTTACAGTACTTGGCAAAGGTCAGTAGTATATCGTGAGCTTTTTCAAAACGGCCGGTGCAAAGTGTCAGGCCAGTGTATGAAATCATAGTGTCACGGCCCCAGTCTGTAAACCAAGGAAGTCCGGCGAGCACAGTGTCATAGCCTGTTGACTGTCTGTGTGCGATGAACTGGTTTGCAGCCACAGTAAGCTTCACGGCAAAGTCATCAGTGAAGCCGCTTCTTTTAATCAGCTCATCGGTGTAGTCAAGCTGCGCATGTAGTATTTCAAAAGCACTTTCGTTATCAGAAACAAGGTGTTTGGCGAAGGCTGAACCTGCGTTGCCGTTACAGACTTCAAGTGGTACGATATCGCACATTACAGAAAAATGCATTGATTCACCGGCAGGAATATCCACGCTCACGTCATATGGGCAAAATGCACAGTCGAGGCCGGGCACTTCATTGTCCACCTCGGTCTGAGCCTCAAGGTCACAGATATATTTGTCGTCTCTTTCAGTAAGCTCCCCGCCTGAAAAAGCAATGCGGATACAGTGGTCATCCTGAGCTTTTGGGATGAGACTAAAGCCATGCTCCTGCTTTTGAACCTCGAATTTTAATGAATCGACGGTGGAACTTTCAGAGTGCTCACGGAAGTTCATAAGAGGCGTGATCAAAAGCTTAGCCGCTTCGCCTTTGTTTTGAACCTCATATGCCACGGCAGCGAGATTTTTTCCCTGTGCCAGTGCGATGTGTTTTTTTATGGTGATATCACCGGCCTCATATGTAAAGCATATGGTTCCGTCGTATGTGAAATCTCTTATATATTGGATGCCGTCTGTGTGGCACCCGCCCTTGAACTGGTCACTTGAGAGGTCGTAGGTGTGGCTGTCTGTGACTATTTTTTCGTTTGTCTTTGAGAAGCAGACGTATCTTTGCACAGGTGCATGAAGGCTTGCAATCAGATAGCCCTGATGCGTACGGTTTATCGCACCGGTGACTGAACCGCCGGCATATCCGCCAAGGCCGTTGGTTAAAGCCCACTCCCTTCTTATGTTGTTTTTGAAATCATTTTGCGGTTTTAAGTTAAATTGCATCTTAACCCTCCGAAATTTCACTAAATTTTTATAATATTTTAACCTATAACCATGAAAAAATCTATACGAAACGGTAAAAATCTGTTATCATTATAAAGATATATATTTTCAATATGCAAAGGAGAATTATAATGGAAGTATTTACATTGATTGCGCGTAAAAAAAATGTGGCGCTGGTATTTGTTTCGTACCTGCTTGTGGCTCTTGCTGCGATAAGTCTTCTGACTATCTGCATCGGCTTTGCACCGGGTATTTTATTTGCAGTAGTATTTGGACTTATTGCATATCTTATGATAATGGCACAGAACACCGAGTTTGAATATTCATATTTTGACGGAGAGCTGCGCTTTGCCAAAATTAAAAACAAGAGCCGCAGAAAGCGCCTTGGAATATACAGCATGGAGTCTGTAGCAGCAATCGCACCGGCAGGTGACAGAAGTGTATACAATTACGAGAATGGAAATGAGATCAAGAAAATAGACTATACCTCAGGTCAGAAGGATGTACCTTATTATAATATCGTCATCAAATCGCCTGATGAGAACGTACTTATAAAGGCGGAGCTTGATGACAAGTTCCTCACAGAGGTTGAGAAAAAATACAGATCAAAGGTTAAAAGAAGAGAGGAGTAATTACTCCTCTCCTTCCAAATGGTACATTTTGGATTTTGTTTTGCCGGCATCGTATCCGGTTGAGTATCCTTTGTTGCCGTTTAACAGTCTCAGACATTTGGGACAAAGAGTGCCGAAGGTAACAGGTGCACCGCACCGCTGGCAGTGAAGACCGGCTATAGTGGAGGCTGATTCAGACTGCTTGTACTCGATGCGTCCGTCCTTTATCCAGCTCTTTACCTGTCTAAGCGGTATCTTAAAATGTTCTGCAACCTCGTATTCATTTACGTCGTGGGTACGGATAAATTCCTTTACCTCGCGGAATAATGCCAGATCAAGGCATCGTGGGCAGAGATTCTCTTTATAGTCATGTGGCAGAGGCCTTTTACAGTTTTCACATACTTTTGTGTTGTTGTTAAAAAGACTTTTAGGATTATCCATAGGTGCCTCCTTAAGCTTGTTTTATTCATTATATCATAACAGATTTTATAAAGAAAGTAGGGACTTTTATAATGTCAATTGCAGTTTTCGATTCAGGAGTCGGCGGAATAAGCGTCTTAAAGAGCCTGGTTGAAGTGATGCCTAACGAAGATTTTATATATTACGGTGATTCAGCAAATGCGCCTTATGGTACCAAAACACTTGAGCGGGTGCGAGCTTTGACCTGTGAGCATGCAAAGGAGCTGATTTTAAATCAGCATGCAAAGGGGCTTGTTGTCGCGTGCAATACAGCCACCAGCGCGGCAGTGCGTATATTAAGAGAGCAATATCCCGATGTTCCTATCGTAGGGATAGAGCCTGCAGTCAAGCCTGCAATGCTTTTTATGGAAAATCCGAGAGTGCTTGTGATGGCTACACCTATGACTATCAGGGAGGAAAAACTTAAAAAGCTTATGGACAGATACAGACATTTGGGTGAGATTATTCCATTGCCTTGTCCTGGGCTTATGAATTTCGTTGAGAGAGGTGACTTGTACGGTGATGATGTGAGACAGTATCTCGAGGAACTTTTGTATTCATATTCGCATGGTGAGATAGATGCGGTTGTGCTGGGATGCACACATTATCCGTTTGTCAGAAAAATGATACAGGAGGTGCTTGGAGATAGGGTGCGTGTGTTCGATGGAGGAAACGGTACAGCGCGTGAGATGAAAAGACGTCTCGCAGAAAAAGGTCTGCTGACAGACAGCACCGCTGCAGGTATTGTGGATTTTCAAAACAGCCTGACCGGACAGAGCCATGAGGATAAAATACAGCTCTGTAAGGAACTTTTTAACAAAAAAATTTAGTTGTTATTTACAGAATATTACAAATCTAAAAAAAGTATAAAATAATCACGACTTTTTTAATAAAATATTTCTAAAATGTACATTGTTAGGACATAATTACCACATATACTTGTTATTGTAAGAGGAACAAAACCTTTTACATTATTCCCTTTTTATTAATAAACATTTTCATAACTAAACTCCTCGAGAAAGGATCGCGTTGTTACCGCGTGTAACATCGCGGTCCTTTCTCACGTTTTGCATGCAGGCTGCGGAGACGCAGCCTTACTGTTTTAGCTATGCACAACGCTTCCACATATATCGTTCAGCACACACATGTCACAGTGCGGTGTGGTTCGGGCAGTGCATACGGCGCGTCCATGATCAACCAGCCTGTGGCAGAAGTCATTGCTCTCCTCGGGTGGGATGATTTTCCAAAGCTCCATCTCCACTTTTTTCGGGTCCTTTATTCCATCTACAAGTCCTATACGGTTGCAAAGGCGTATGCAGTGTGTGTCGGTGACGATGGCAGGCTTGCCGTACACATCACCCATAATCAGGTTGGCACTCTTTCTTCCGACTCCCGGCAGCTTCAGCAGATCGGTCATATTGTCAGGCACAAGACCGCCAAAATCATCGCGAAGCATTCTCATGCAGGCACTTATATCACGTGCCTTACTCTTTCCCAGGCCGCATGGACGTACAATTTCTTCTATGTCGGAAACATCAGCATCGGCGAGAGCCTCGATGGAAGGATATTTTTTGAACAAATCCACCACGACTACATTTACGCGGGCATCAGTGCACTGGGCTGCGAGCCTGACTGATACGAGGAGCTTCCAGGCATCGTCGTACTCAAGAGTGCAATCGGTGCGGGGATATGCGGTTTTTAGTCTTTTTATTACTTCAATGGCTAATTTTTCTTTTGTCATATGATCCTCCTTATATTTGTTTTGTAACTATTCAGTAACTTTATTTTATAGTATACAAAAATGCGCGGAGATTGTAAAATGGATTTACGTGGAGCGGATTACGTGAGAGGAACGGTGTGGAACTGGAAAATATGAATAACGCATATGCAAATAAAAAATGTACAAATAACATATATATAAACAACAGATATGCAATAGAAGTGACTAGGAAAAGAATAAAAAACATGTATCTTCGTGTGAAGGACACGGATGGCACACTATCAGTGAGTGCTCCTTATGGCATGAGTGATGCGGAAATCAGGAAATTTGTGGAGAGCAAATCAGACTGGATTGAGCAAACCACACGGGAAATGCTTGTTGCAAGACAGCTTAAGGAACAGGAACCGGTTTTGGCGCCATTCATGGAGAGAGAGCTGCGCAGGAAGCTTAAAATGCAGCTGCAGAGGCTTATCGACAAATGGGAGCCTGTTATGGGAGTTAAGTCAGCCGGCTTTACGATAAAGAAGATGAAGACAAGGTGGGGATCATGCAACGTTAAGTCACATCATCTGAATTTCAACCTTCTGCTGGCTAAGGTGCCGTCGGAGTGCGCAGAGTATGTGGTGGTTCACGAGCTTACACATCTGCTTGAGCCAAGCCATAATGCCAGGTTCTGGTCGCTGATGGAATATTATCTGCCGGAAAGCAAAAAGCTGCGTAAACAACTAGCTGGCTTTTCTGCGCAGGATATGATATGATATTGTTAAAGACTCACTTAGAGAAAGGAAGCTTCAAATGGAATTTTGGGATATATACGATAAGGATAAAAAACCGACAGGCCGTACAATGAAAAAAAACGACTGGATACTTAAGGATGGAGAGTATCATCTTTCAGTGCTTGGCGTGATTCACAGACCTGATGGCAGGTTCCTTATCACACAGCGTGTCATGACAAAGGCATGGGCACCGGGCTGGTGGGAGGTTTCAGGAGGAGCCGCACAGGCAGGTGAGAGCTCATTTACCGCAGTCTGCAGAGAGGTGAAAGAAGAGGTGGGCCTTGATGTATCACAGTGTCCGGGAGGGCTTGCCTATACCTATCACAGAGAGAATCCGGGCGAGGGTGACAACTATTTCGTGGATGTTTACCGCTTTGAGCTTGATTTCAAGGAGTCTGACGTACAGATTCAGACAGAGGAGGCACTTGGGTTTAAAATTGCCACACTCGATGAAATAAAAGAGCTTGCTGCGCAGGGAGTGTTCCTGCACTATGACAGCATAAAGCAGGTATTTGAAAATTAATTGCTATGATTATGATAATAAGATAACATAGAATTATAAGATTACATAGAATTATAAGGAGCAGATTATGGCATTACCAAAGGATCCGGTTATGCTGCTTAGCTTTGTAAACACACAGCTTCGGGACAATTATTCAGGATTGAAGGAGCTTGCGGCAGCATATGATATTGATGAGAAAGAGCTTTGCGACAAGCTTGCACAGATTGATTACAAATATGACGAGACTGTCAATCAGTTTAAGTAGATTTTCAGCATACATATTAAAAGTGATGGAAGGATAAGATAATGGAGACATGCTGCGATTTTTGTGCATACAATGAATATGATGAGGATGATGAGGAGTATTATTGCTCGGTAAATATGGACGAGGATGATATGGCGAGATTTGTCCAGAGCAGCTATAAGCGCTGTCCGTTTTACCGCTCAGGCGATGAATACAGGGTTGTCCGTCACCAGATGTGAAGCATTATAACAAAATATAATAAATATAATTAAAAAATAAATTGCATTAATCAATTTAAGGCTGTATAATAAGTTGGTTATTTTAAAAATTAAGAATTTACAAATATACAAAGCATATTGATAAGGAGGAAAATTATGCCTGTAAAATACGTGTTCGTCACCGGTGGAGTTGTTTCCGGTCTTGGAAAAGGAATTACCGCAGCGTCTCTTGGACGTCTTTTAAAAGCTCGTGGATACAAGGTGACAATGCAGAAGTTCGATCCATACATTAATATTGATCCGGGTACCATGAACCCTATTCAGCACGGAGAGGTGTTTGTAACAGACGATGGAGCTGAGACAGATCTTGACCTGGGACACTATGAGCGTTTTATTGATGAGAGCCTGACAAAGAACTCAAACGTCACCACAGGAAAGGTATACTGGTCAGTATTACAGAAGGAACGTCGTGGTGACTACGGCGGAGGAACAGTACAGGTTATCCCTCATATCACCAATGAGATAAAGAGCAGATTCTACAGGGATTTCACATCTGAGGATACCACAATCGCAATCATCGAGGTGGGCGGTACAGTCGGCGATATCGAGAGTCAGCCGTTCCTCGAGGCAATCAGACAGTTCCAGCATGAGGTGGGACACGACAATGCCATCCTGTGTCATGTGACACTGATTCCATACATCAAGGCGTCAGGAGAGCTCAAGACAAAGCCTACACAGGCAAGTGTAAAGGAGCTTCAGGGCATGGGAATCCAGCCGGATATCATTGTATGCCGTTCAGAGCATGAGCTTGATCAGAAGCTTAAGGACAAGATTGCGCTGTTTTGTAATGTACCGAATTCACACGTATTACAGAACCTTGATGTGGAGTATCTCTATGAGGCACCACTTGCCATGGAGCAGGAGAATCTTGCAAAGGTTGCATGCGAGTGCTTGAATCTCGACTGTCCTGAGCCGGATCTTGCAGACTGGAAGCAGATGGTTGAGGATCTCCGTCATCCTGATAAAGAGGTAAAGATCGCACTTGTCGGAAAATATACAGCACTTCACGATGCATACATTTCAGTTGTTGAGGCACTGAAGCATGGCGGTATTCCTGAGCATACCACAGTTGATATAAAGTGGGTTGACTCAGAGGAACTTAATGATGACAATGCAGCAGAGGTATTCAAGGGCATTCAGGGAATTATCGTTCCGGGAGGCTTTGGAGACCGTGGTGTTGAGGGCATGATTGCAGCAGCTAAGTATGCCAGGGAAAACAATATCCCATATCTGGGACTCTGCCTTGGAATGCAGGTGGCAATCATCGAGTATGCGCGCCACGTATGTATGTTCCATGATGCACACAGTATAGAGCTTGATCCAAACACTACTCATCCGGTTATCGCACTTATGCCTGACCAGAACGGAATAGAGGATATCGGAGGTACACTTAGACTTGGCTCTTATCCATGTGTACTCGACAAGACATCAAAGGCATATCAGGTATATGGCACAGAGAATATAAGCGAGCGTCATCGTCACCGTTATGAGGTCAACAATGACTACAGAACAGCTCTCACAGAGCATGGCATGAAGCTTTGCGGTACATCACCGGATGGCAGAATCGTGGAGATGATTGAGATTCCGGAGCATCCGTGGTTTATTGCCACACAGGCACATCCTGAGCTTAAGTCACGTCCGAACCGTCCACATCCGCTTTTCCATGGTTTCATAGAGGCGGCAAACAAGGTGAACAGATAATTTTTCGTTATATTTAATACAATATTTAGAAAGTGCGGTTGATTTTGACCGCACTTTTTCTTATAATAAAGTGAAGCTTCACACTTTATATATGGTGAGGAGACGGTTTCATATACAATATATTCCTTGGAAAATAAGAAGTCTGTAATGATATTTTTCGGGGATAGGGTTTCATGGGAATGACTATAAAAATTACAGGTCAAAATTGCCTTGAAGCTTGTAATAAATAAGAAAAGAACGGAGAAAATATGGATAATCAGGGACCTAATAACTATAATTACAACAATGGCCCGGGCAATAATGGGTCCGGTGGAAACGGAAATAACGGTGGTAACAGACCTGGTGGAAACGGTGGCAGAAACAACCGTGGCGGACAGGGTATCATGGCATTTATCCTGCTGACACTCGTGGCATTGTTTGTGTATGCACTTATATCAAACAGCATATCGCATGCCAGCACACAGGAAAAGTCATACAGTGATTTCATAAAACAGCTTGATAAGGGTAATGTCAAGAGCGTGGAGTTTGATTCCTACGAGATAGACTACAAGCTTGTGGATGACGGACACAAGGATTATGACATCACATATTACACAGGCCGTGTGGCTGATGATGAGCTTGTGCCGACACTCAAAAAAGCAAAGACCTCAGAGGGCAAGTCTATTGAGATAAAGGCAGCGATACCTGATAATACATCTACATGGATTTTTAATATATTAAGCTTTATAGTTCCGCTTATTTTACTGTGGGTGCTTTTGGCATTTGTTTCAAAGAAGATGGGCGGCAGCATGGGGATGGGAGTCGGCAAATCGACTGCCAAGGTATATGTGGAGAAGTCCACAGGCGTAAACTTCAAGGATGTTGCGGGACAGGATGAAGCCAAGGAATCTCTCCAGGAGGTTGTTGATTTCCTTCACAATCCTAAGAGATATACAGATATCGGAGCAAAGCTTCCTAAGGGAGCGCTTCTCGTGGGACCTCCGGGAACAGGTAAGACACTCCTTGCCAAGGCAGTAGCAGGAGAGGCAGGAGTACCGTTTTTCTCACTTGCAGGTTCAGATTTTGTGGAGATGTTTGTCGGAGTCGGAGCTTCGAGAGTGCGTGATTTGTTCAAGGAAGCACAAAAGATGGCACCATGTATTATCTTTATCGATGAGATAGATGCAATAGGAAAGAGCCGTGACAGCAGATACGGCGGTGGCAATGACGAGCGTGAGCAGACATTAAACCAGCTCCTTGCAGAGATGGATGGCTTTGATACATCAAAAGGATTACTTATATTAGCAGCAACTAACCGCCCTGAGGTGCTTGATAAGGCACTTCTTCGTCCGGGACGTTTTGACAGAAGAATCATTGTTGACAAGCCTGACTTAAAGGGACGTCTGGAGACCTTAAAGGTACACTCAAAGGATGTCAAGATGGATGAGTCGGTAGACCTTGATGCACTGGCACTTGCCACAGCAGGACTTGTGGGCTCAGACCTTGCCAATATGATTAATGAGGCTGCCATCAATGCAGTCAAAAACGGCAGACAGCTTGTAAACCAGTCAGATCTCTTTGAGGCCTTCGAGCTTGTAGCAGTCGGTGGCAAGGAAAAGAAGGATCGTGTCATGAGCGATAAAGAGAGAAAAATCGTCTCATACCATGAGGTTGGACATGCACTTGTATCAGCCCTGCAGAAAAACACAGAGCCTGTACAGAAAATCACAATCGTACCACGTACCATGGGCGCACTCGGATATACACTCCAGACACCTGAAGAGGAGAAATACCTTGAGACAAAGGATGAACTTCTCGCCAAAATCACAACATATATGGCAGGTCGTGCAGCAGAGGTGCTGGTATTTAACTCAGTCACAAGCGGAGCCGCAAATGATATAGAAAATGCCACAAAGATAGCCCGTGCCATGGTAACTATGTACGGAATGTCAGATAAATTCGGCATGATGTGCCTTGCAACAGTACAAAACCAGTACTTAGAGGGCGGAGCAGGATTAATCTGCGGAGAGAATACAGCATCGCAGATAGATGATGAGGTACTCTCAATCATAAACAGCAGCTACGCAGAGGCCATGAAGCTCCTCGATGAAAACAGAGAAATCCTCGACAGTATATCAGATTATCTCTACGAGAAGGAAACAATCACAGGTAAGGAATTCATGAAGATGTTCCGCGATATGAAGGGACTCCCTGACCCGGACGAGGAAAAAGATGGTGAAGAGAGCAAAGAACATGAAAATGCACAGAATGATGCACAGAAAGATACGACATCAGCAGCAGATCCACTCCTTCGTAACGCCACAGACCAACCTGCAGATACAAATGAATCTTCCGAATATACAGCGCCGGATGATAATACATTGAATAACTAGTACCTTATAGGTCAATTTTCGAACACAACGAGCAACCAAGCAATTTTCGCGCAGCGAAAGAGCGAAAAAAGAATTTCGCACAAAAAAAGCGCAGTAGAAAAGAGTTTCGCACACATAAACTGAAAAAAGCCGGAGGGTACACAGTGTGTTCAGAAGGAAAATATGAACTGCCGCGGGCTTCCAGATAAGAGAAGGGACGAAAAAGCCTTGCAAACAAAGAAAACCAAACGGAGAGAAAACCCGCGGCTGACTTCATATTTTCCTGAGGAATACACTGTGTGCCATGCCGGCAACTTCACAACCTGAAGGTGCGAAACTCCACAACAACCCAAAAGAGCGAATATGGAAAAAACATTTGATATCAAAGAAGAATTAAAAAAACTCCCGGATGCCCCGGGAGTTTATATTATGCATGACAAGGATGATGTAATCATATATATCGGCAAAGCCAAAAGCCTGACGAAGAGAGTACATCAGTACTTTCAGGCGAGCCACAATGAGGGCATCAAGAAAAAACAGATGGTAGAGCATATAGATCATTTTGAGTATATAGTCACCGACTCTGAACTTGAGGCCCTTGTTTTGGAGTGCAACCTGATAAAGGAGCATACACCAAAGTACAATACTATGCTTCGTGATGACAAGACATATCCGTACATCAAGGTGACGCTGGGAGAGGACTATCCGAGGGTGCTGTTTTCGCGTCAGATGAAAAAGGACAAATCCCGTTACTTTGGTCCGTATACGAGTGCCTCTGCGGTGAAAAGCTCGATAGATCTGATAAACAAAATCTATAAGCTTCGCACCTGCAACCGCAGGCTGCCGCGTGATATAGGAGCAGACCGGCCGTGCCTCAACTATCATATACACCAGTGCAGTGCACCATGCCAGGGGTATGTGACGAAGGAAGAGTATGCCATATCTGTAAAGGGCGCGATAGATTTCTTAAACGGCGACTATGAGCAGACAATAAAGGCTCTTAGCGATAAAATGCTAAAGGCCTCAGAGAGCATGGAGTTTGAGAAGGCGGCTGAATACAGGGATCTGATAAATAGTGTGAAACAGGTAGCACAGAAGCAGAAGATAACAAATGCCGACGGCGAGGATAAGGATATCATAGCACTTGCAAATGACGATACTGATGCAGTGGTGCAGGTATTTTTCATAAGAAACGGAAAGCTGATAGGCAGAGACCATTTCCATGTGAGGGTTGGAAGCGAGGAGGCTGCGGATGATGTGTTAAATAACTTTGTGAAACAGTTTTATTCCGGAACACCTTTTATACCGCGCGAGGTCATGCTGCAGAGTGAGATAGAGGATATGGCTGTTTTGGAGCAGTGGCTCAGCGAAAAGCGAGGCAGGCGGGTGAATATAAAAGTGCCGCAGAAGGGCATGAAGGAAAAGCTTGTTGAGCTTGCCTACAAGAACGCACTCTTAGTGCTCAGCCAGGATAAGGAGCGGATAAAGAGAGAAGAGGGGCGCACAATAGGAGCTGTAAAGGAAATCGAGGGACTTTTGGGCTTACATGGATTAAACCGTATGGAGGCCTATGATATTTCCAATATCAACGGCTTTGAGACCGTCGGCTCCATGATAGTGTATGAGAAGGGCAAGCCTAAAAAGAGCGATTACAGAAAGTTTAAGCTTCGCACAGTTACGGGACCTGATGATTATGCGTCAATGCACGAGGTGCTCACACGCCGCTTTACACATGGTATGGAAGAACAGAAGCAGCTTGAAAAAGATGGTTCTCCACAGGAAATAGGCAGCTTCAATCGTTTTCCGGATATTATAATGATGGATGGTGGAAGAGGTCAGGTAAATATATGCCTTCAGGTGCTTTCCGAGCTGGGGCTTGACATACCTGTGTGTGGCATGGTGAAGGATGATTTTCACCGCACAAGAGGTCTTTACTATAATAATGTGGAGATACCTATCGACCGCCACGGCGAAGGCTTCAAGCTCATCACGAGAATACAGGATGAGGCACACCGCTTTGCAATAGAGTTTCATAGGTCACTGCGCTCAAAGAGTCAGGTACATTCGGTGCTTGATGATATTGAAGGCATAGGGCCGGCACGCAGAAAGGCGCTTATGCGCCGTTACCAGTCGCTAGAGAAGATAAAGGAAGCAGATGTCGAAGACCTTATGCAGACAGAGACCATGAACGAAAAAGCAGCACAGGCAGTGTATGCATTTTTCCACTCTGCCACGTAGATTTTGAAGCTAATCTGTGGTATACTAAAAAATAAATATACATCAAGGGGGACCGCGAATGGATGCATTACACTCAGTATCAGTTGCAAAGGTAGCAGAATTGCTCGATCTCAACAATCTCACAAAAGAGATGAACCTAAAGGAGAGGGCGATAGAGTGCTCGGACGTCAACAGACCGGCGCTTCAGCTCTCAGGATATTTTGATCATTTTGAGGAGAGACGAATACAGATTATCGGAAATGTAGAGTATACCTATATAGAGAAGATGAGCGACAGCGAGAAAAAAGAGCGCTATAGCCGCTTCATGGAGTTTGATATACCATGTATCATCTTCTGCAGAGATTTACAGCCGGATGAGATATTTATGGAAGAGGCCAGAGAGCACGGGATTCCGGTGCTGTCAACAGGTCGTTCCACATCAAGCTTTATGGCTGAGCTCATCTATTGTCTTGGTGAGCAGCTCGCACCATGCATCACAGTGCACGGCGTGCTGGTAGATGTATACGGCGAGGGAGTAATGATCACAGGCGAGAGCGGTATCGGAAAGAGTGAGGCTGCACTCGAGCTCATCAGACGAGGACATCGTCTTGTGACGGATGATGTGGTGGAAATCAGAAAGATCAACGAGCATACGCTCATGGGTACTTCGCCTGAGATTACCAGACACTTTATAGAGCTTCGTGGCATCGGAATCATCGATGTCAAGACACTTTACGGAGTAGAGTGTGTAAAGGAAAAACAGCAGATAGACCTCGTAATCAAGCTCGAGGACTGGAAGAAGGAGGCAGATTACGACAGACTCGGCCTCGAGGAAGAATATGCCGAGTATCTCGGCAACAAGGTAGTGTGTCATTCACTGCCAATCAGACCGGGACGTAATCTGGCAGTCATCGTAGAGACAGCAGCAGTCAATCACAGACAAAAAAAGATGGGCTACAATGCAGCTCAGGAGCTGTATCGCCGCGTCCAGGCAAATCTTACAAAAAATTCGGAGGTATGATAAATCATGGCAATAGAAAAGAAAAACGCCTGGGAGAAATATCCCCAGGGACCTGAAAGAGAAAAATTATTTGCATTTGCAGAGGATTACAGAAGGTTTATATCCGGCTGCAAGACAGAGCGCGAGTGCACGGCATCAGTTTATGCTGACGCCACAGGACACGGCTTTGTAGACCTTGATGAGCTCATCGAGACAGGAAAGAGCGTAAAGGCAGGAGATAAAATCATAGCAAACAATATGGGAAAGGGACTGGCGCTGTTTATCGTGGGCAGTAAGCCTCTTGAGAAGGGTATGAATATCCTCGGAGCACATATTGATTCACCTAGAATGGACTTAAAGCAGGTGCCTTTATACGAGGACACAGACATGGCACTTTTAGACACACATTATTATGGCGGTATCAAGAAATACCAGTGGGTCACACTGCCGCTTGCACTTCACGGAGTCATCTGTAAAAAGGATGGCAGCACAGTGACAGTCAATATCGGAGACAAGCCAAATGATCCTGTAGTGGGTGTGAGCGATCTGCTTATTCACCTGTCAGGCGAGCAGATGGGCAAGAAGGCCTCAGAGGTCATAAAGGGCGAGAGCCTTGATGTGCTGGTCGGAAGCATACCGGGACCAGAAAAGGACGAGGACGACAAGGATATCAAGGAGAGAGTAAAGGCCAATATCCTCACAATACTTTCACAGGAGTACGGTGTGGACGAGGATGATTTCCTTTCAGCAGAGATAGAGGTGGTACCTGCCGGAGAGGCAAGAGACTACGGACTTGACAGAAGTATGATCATGGGTTACGGCCACGACGACAGAGTGTGCGCATATCCTTCATACAGAGCTATGCTTGAAATAGAGGGCGCACCGGAATATACAAGTGTATGCCTGCTCGTGGACAAAGAGGAAATCGGCTCAGTGGGAGCCAGCGGCATGCAGTCACGCTTTTTCGAAAACTGTGTGGCAGAGGTGATGAACCTGGCAGGAGACTACAGCGAGCTTGCAGTCAGACGTGCACTGAAAAACTCAAAGGTACTCTCATCAGACGTATCAGCAGCCTTTGACCCGAACTATCCATCGGTTATGGAAAAGAAGAACTCGGCATACTTCGGAAAGGGCCTTGTATTCAACAAATATACAGGCGCCAGAGGCAAATCAGGCTCAAACGATGCCAACGCAGAGTATGTTGCAAGGCTTAGAAATATCATGGATACAGCAGATGTTTCATTCCAGACAGCAGAGCTTGGAAAGGTAGATGAGGGAGGCGGCGGAACAATCGCATATATCCTCGCAAACTATGACATGAATGTTATTGACAGCGGTGTGCCGGTGCTCAACATGCATGCGCCATGGGAAATCATAAGCAAGGTCGATTTATATGAGGCATTCAGAGGCTACATTGCATTTTTGAAGGAAGCATAGGCTAAAGGAATATAAGATGAATCAGACATTTGTAAAAAGTGTAACAGAACAATTGCCGAAGCTTGGTCTCCTGCAGGATGAGCCGATGAAAAAACACACGACATTCCGCATAGGAGGCTCGGCAGATTACTATGCAGAGCCTGATATGAGTCAAATTTCAAAGCTTATAGAGATGGCTAAGGCATGTGATATGCCGGTTACAGTGATAGGAAACGGAAGCAATCTGCTGGTAGGAGATAAGGGCATCAGAGGCCTTGTAATTGGTATTGGAAAAGGCCTGTCCGAAATCGATGTGACAGAAGCTGTGGCGCAGCAAAGCACAGCGCAGGACCTCACAGCACAAGACAACGGTCATATCATCACAGCCGGCGCCGGGGCTATCCTTGCAGCAGTGGCGGCAAAGGCAGCGGAGGCATCGCTTTCAGGTCTTGAGTTTGCATCGGGCATACCCGGAAGTGTTGGAGGCGCGGTAGTCATGAACGCAGGAGCCTACGGTGGAGAGATAAAGGATGTCCTAATCGATGCCACAGTGCTCACAGCAGAGGGCGAGCTAAAGACTGTCACAAGGGATGAGCTTGACTTATCCTACAGGCACAGTATAGTCCAGGAAAAGGGCTATATAGTGTTGTCAGCTAGATTCAGGCTCACACCAAAGCCTAAGGATGAGATAAAGTCATATATGGCAGAGCTTCGCACAAAGAGAGTGGAGAAGCAGCCGCTTGAGTACCCAAGTGCAGGCAGCACCTTTAAGAGACCGGAGGGCTATTTTGCAGGGAAGCTTATCATGGATGCAGGTCTTCGAGGTTACAGCGTGGGAGATGCACAGGTGTCGGAGAAGCACTGCGGCTTTGTAGTCAATAAGGGCGAAGCCACTGCAGCGGATGTCCTGACAGTCATAAAGGATGTGCAGGAAACAGTTTTAAAGCAGTTTGGAGTAAAGCTCGAACCGGAAGTTAAGATGATTGGAGAATTCTAGTGAAATTTGTAATAGTGACGGGCATGTCAGGTGCCGGAAAAAGCACAGCAATGAAAATGATGGAGGATATGGGATATTTCTGTATAGACAATCTGCCTATACAGCTATTAGATAAGCTCATAGACTTTTCAAACACCTTCCACAGTGATGTGTCCAAGGTGGCAGTCGGCATAGATGTGCGAAACGGTTCAGGAATTGATGCGATTCCACAGACGCTCGAGCAGCTAAGGCAGAAAAATTTTCCGTATGAGATACTTTTCCTCGATGCTGAGGATGAGGTGCTTGTAAAGCGATACAAGGAGACGAGGCGAAACCATCCTCTCGCAGGCAGTGAGCGCATCAATAAGGGCATCGTGCTTGAGAGGGAAAAGCTGCAGTATTTAAAGGACAATGCTGACTATATCATAGACACAAGCCAGCTTCTCACAAGGGAGCTTAAAATTGAGCTGGAAAAGATATTTGTGCAGAATGAGGATTACAAAAATCTGTTTATCACGATACTGTCCTTCGGCTTCAAGTATGGCATACCGTCAGACTCTGATATAGTCATGGATGTGAGGTTTCTGCCAAATCCCTACTATGTGGACGGACTACGCGCGAAAACCGGCAATGATAAGGAGATACAGGACTATGTCATGCAGTTTCCGGAGGCAAATGAGTTTATCGACAAGCTTGATGATATGATAAAGTTTCTCATTCCAAACTATATCTCTGAGGGTAAAAACCAGCTTGTTATATCTATAGGCTGCACCGGAGGCAAGCACCGCTCGGTAACGCTTGCAAACGAGCTGTACAAGAGGCTTAGCGGCTGTAATGACTATGGACTTAAGATAGAGCATCGCGACATAGGAAAGGATGCATTGAGAGGTAAATAACATGTCATTTTCCAGTGATGTAAAGGAAGAGCTGGCAAAGCAGGTATCAAAGAGCAGGCACTGTCAGCTCGCTGAGCTTGCAGGCATCATAGAGCTTTCGGGCCGTATCAATGAAAAAACAAAGGGACTTGAGCTCGACACCGAAAACCTGCTGCTTTTAAATAAATATGCCACACTTATGAAGCGTGCCTTTGGCACAGATACCACAAAGGCGCTGGATGAGCAGGATACCGGAAAGATACTTGCAGCGCTTAAAATCACGGCACAGCCTGTCAACAGACAGACTGCAGACGGACTGCTTCTTATGCAGACATGCTGCAAGAGAGCCTTTATCAGGGGAGCCTTCATGGCAGCAGGCTCGATAAGCGACCCCAACAAAGCGTACCATTTTGAGATAGTGTGTCATACGAAAGAGCAGGCGAAGCAGCTTCAGGAGCTCTTGTGCGGCTTTGATACGGATGCCAAGATAGTAGAGCGCAAGGGGCACTATGTAGTGTACATAAAGGAGGGCGCCCACATCGTGGACAGTCTCAACATCATGGAGGCGTATGTGTCACTCATGAAGCTGGAAAATGTGCGCATATTAAAGGAAATGCGCAACAGTGTAAACCGTAAAGTAAACTGCGAAACCGCAAACATCAGCAAGACTGTGAATGCGGCAGTAAAGCAGATAGAGGATATCAGACTGATACAGAAAATGAGAGGACTCGATGATTTACCGGCGCAGCTTCGGGAGATGGCGCTGCTTCGGCTTGAATATCCGGATGCACCGTTAAAGGAGCTCGGAGGATATCTGGATCCTCCAATGGGTAAATCGGGAGTCAACCACAGGCTTAGAAAATTATCGGCGATTGCGGAGGAACTGAGATAGATGAAGAAAAAGCTTTTATTTGTATTTAACCCCAAATCAGGCAAGGGACTCATAAAGGAGCACCTGGTAAATATCGTGGACATCATGACAAAGGCCGGATACCAAATCACCATTTACCCTACACAGTGTCAGGGGGATGCCATAAAAAAGGTCAGGACAAAGGCTAAGAAGTATGACCTTGTAGTGTGCAGCGGCGGAGACGGCACACTCGACGAGGTAGTGACCGGCATGGAGCAAAGCGAGGTAAATGTACCGATAGGATACATCCCTGCGGGCAGCACCAATGACTTTGCAAACTCTCTCGGCATACCAAAAAATATGGAGGAGGCCGCAAGAGTTGCCGTAAACGGTACTCCATTCCCGTGTGATGTGGGAGGCTTCAACGGAGATACCTTCGTATATGTCGCAGCCTTTGGCCTTTTTACAGAGGTATCCTACCAGACCTCGCAGCAGATGAAAAATATACTGGGACATGCCGCATATATTTTAGAGGGTGCAAAGCACCTGATGGATATCACCTCGTACAGGATGAAGGTGAGCCATGATGGTGAGATAATAGAGGATGAGTTTATATATGGAATGGTGACCAACTCCCTTTCGGTAGGAGGCTTCAAGGGCATATCAGGTCCTGACGTACTGCTTGATGACGGCCTTTTTGAGGTGACACTCATCAAGAATCCAAAAAACCCAATCGAGCTCAACAAGATACTTGCGGGACTGGCAAACCGTGAAAATGACAATGAGCTCATCTACTCCTTCAAGACCAGTGAGATGCATGTGGAGAGTGAGGAGGAGGTACCGTGGACACTCGACGGAGAGTTTGGCGGCAGCCACACGGATCTGACCATCACTAATCTGAGCAAACAGATTACCATTATGTGCTGATAAATACAAAATCGGACATAAAATAGTAATAGTACACAATTTTTTGTCTGATTGTGTTAAAAATTTAACTTTATTTTTATAAGGTTATGTAATATAATAACATTAGCTTTTAATTAACAGGAGGAAAAAATATGTTAGTATCTGCAACAGAAATGCTTAAGAAAGCAAAAGAAGGACATTACGCAGTAGGTCAGTTCAACATCAACAACCTTGAGTGGACAAAATCAGTACTTTTAACAGCAGAGGAGCTTAAGAGCCCTGTAATCCTTGGTGTATCTGAGGGTGCCGGAAAGTACATGACAGGCTTCGGTACAGTAGCAGCAATGGTTAAGGCTATGCATGACGAGCTCGGTATCACAGTACCTGTAGCACTTCACCTTGATCACGGCACATACGAAGGATGCTACAAGTGCATCAAGGCCGGCTTCACATCAATCATGTTCGACGGATCTCATTATCCAATCGATGAGAACGTTGCAAAGACAAAAGAGTTAGTAGCAGTTGCTCATGCAATGGGCATGTCTATCGAGGCTGAAGTTGGTTCAATCGGTGGCGAGGAAGACGGAGTTGTTGGAATGGGCGAGTGCGCTGATCCTGACGAGTGCAAGAGAGTTGCTGATCTTGGTGTAGATATGCTTGCAGCAGGAATCGGAAACATCCACGGAAAATATCCTGCAAACTGGCAGGGACTCAGCTTTGAGACTCTTGACGCTATCCAGCAGAAGACTGGTGTTATGCCATTAGTACTTCACGGTGGTACAGGAATCCCGGCTGACATGATTAAGAAAGCAATCGACCTTGGAGTATCTAAGATCAACGTTAACACAGAGTGCCAGCTTTCATTCGCAGATGCAACACGTAAATACATCGAGGCCGGAAAAGATCTTGAGGGCAAGGGATTTGACCCTCGTAAGCTTCTTGCTCCAGGTGCTGAGGCAATCAAGGCAACAGTTAAGGAGAAGATGGAGCTTTTCGGATCAGTTGGAAAGGCTGAATAATATTATTGCAATTTAGTATTTTTGCACATACTACTTTACAAAATATTTATATCTTGTAGTAAAATTTTATAAAACTTAACTTTTTTAACATAAACGCTTGATTTTTGATACTCAAAGGAGTATCTTAATTTCAGAAATAATGTTAAGCGAAATGAACGAGGGCGTTCCACCATAGATGGAGTGCCCTCTTTTTTAATAAACTAAGAAGTCCGGCATAAAACAAGAATATTCGAGTTTATATGTTGTGCAGCTGTTTAAACATTATTTGAAAATAACAATTCACTCAAGGGGATTGATGAACAGAAAGGATGTAAGATATGAGCGAACAGGAATATTTCAACGTAGCAGACATCTTTGGAGAGAACGTATTTAACGATGCAGTTATGCAGGAGCGTCTTCCAAAGAAGGTTTACAAGAAGCTCCATGAGGTTATGGACGAAGGAAAGGAGCTTGATCTCGAGACTGCTGATGTTATCGCACACGAGATGAAGGAATGGGCCATTGAGAAGGGTGCAACACACTATACACATTGGTTCCAGCCACTTACAGGCGTTACTGCTGAGAAGCATGATTCATTTATCACTTCTCCAATGCCAAACGGAAAAGTACTTATGAGCTTTTCAGGAAAAGAGTTAATAAAGGGTGAGCCGGATGCTTCATCTTTCCCATCAGGTGGTCTTCGTGCTACATTTGAGGCAAGAGGATATACAGCCTGGGATTGTACATCACCTGCATTTGTAAGACAGGATGCAGCAGGCGCAACACTTTGCATTCCAACAGCCTTCTGTTCATACACAGGCGAGGCTCTTGATCAGAAGACACCTCTTCTTAGATCAATGGAAGCAATCAACGATCAGGCACTGAGACTTCTTAGATTATTCGGAAATACAACATCAAAGAAGGTTACACCTTCTGTCGGACCTGAGCAGGAGTACTTCATCGTAGACCGTGAGAAGTATTTACAGAGAAAGGATCTCATCTTCACAGGACGTACACTTTTCGGAGCTATGCCTCCAAAGGGACAGGAGATGGATGATCATTATTTCGGAGCTATCCGTGAGAGAATCGCAGCTTACATGAGAGATGTAAACAAGGAGCTCTGGAAGCTTGGTGTTTCAGCTAAGACACAGCACAACGAGGTAGCACCTGCACAGCACGAGCTTGCACCTATCTATGCTGAGTGCAACGTAGCTGTTGACCACAACCAGCTTATCATGGAGACACTTAAGAAGGTGGCAGGCCGTCACGGACTCCAGTGCTTACTTCATGAGAAGCCATTCGCAGGAGTTAACGGTTCAGGAAAGCATGACAACTGGTCAATCACAACAGATGATGGTATCAACATGCTTGAGCCTGGCAAGACACCACATGACAATGTACAGTTCTTACTTGTACTCACATGTATGTTAAAGGCAATCGACGAGCATGCAGCACTTCTTCGTGCGGCAGCAGCAGATGTAGGAAACGATCACAGACTTGGAGCTAACGAGGCACCACCTGCAATCCTTTCTATCTACCTTGGAGACCAGCTTGGAGACGTATTGAACCAGCTTATCGCAACAGGTACAGCTACACACAGCTTAAAGGGTGAGAAGCTTGAGACCGGTGTTAAGACAATTCCTGATTTCATGAAGGATGCTACAGACCGTAACCGTACATCACCATTCGCATTCACAGGAAACAAGTTCGAGTTCCGTATGGTTGGTTCACAGGATTCTGTTGCACAGGCCAACATCGTGCTTAACACAATCGTTGCTGAGGCATTCTCAGACGCTTGTGATATACTTGAGAAGGCAGACAACTTTGACCTCGCTGTACATGATCTCATCAAGGATTACGCAGTAGAGCACCAGAGAATCGTATTCAACGGAAACGGATACTCAGATGAGTGGGTAGCTGAGGCAGAGAGACGTGGACTTCCAAACATCAAGTCTATGGTAGATGCAATTCCTGCATACGTTGCTCCTGAGTCAGTTGCAGCATTCGAGAAGTTCGGTGTATTTACAAAGACAGAGCTTGAGAGCCGTGCCGAGATCGAGTATGAGACATATGCAAAGACTATTAATATAGAAGCAAAGGCTATGATTGATATTGCCGGAAAGCAGATTATTCCTGCAGTTATCAAGTATATTACATCACTTGCTCAGTCAGTTAACTCAGTTAAGAGTGCAGTTGCTGATGCAGATGTATCTGTTCAGTCAGAGCTTCTTACAGAGAGCTCAGATCTTCTCTCAGATGCACAGGTTGCACTTGCAAAGCTTAAGGATGAGACAGCAAAGGCCGGTGCTATGGAAGAGGGCAGAGAGCAGGCTGTTTACTACAGAGATGTTGTAAAGACTGCTATGGATGCTCTTCGTACTCCGGTTGATGAGCTTGAGATGATTGTCGACAAAGAGATGTGGCCAATGCCATCATACGGCGATTTAATTTTCGAGGTTTAATCCTTGTAGTTTAAGGCCCAAAGCTTACGGAAAGCTGTTTAGAGTGGCATATATGATTTAATTTAACATAATAATAAAATGGAGACATTTTGCTGAACCACGAAGCTGTGGAAATTGGTGAAGTGTCTCTGTTTTTTTTATAAATTTTATTTTCGATAAAATGAAAAAATGAAAGAAGAAACAGGAAAGAGAGGACATTACTATGACAGAAGAGATTAGTGGAGTAATTTTCGGAGTCTGGTTCCTTATTGGAGCAGCATTGGTATTCTGGATGCAGGCAGGTTTTGCTATGGTGGAAGCAGGTTTTACCAGAGCAAAGAATACCGGTAACATCCTTATGAAAAACCTCATGGATTTCTGTATTGGTACAGTTGTATTCATACTGATTGGTTTTTCACTTTTATTAGGTGAAGATGTTCTTGGTTTCATCGGTAAACCGGGATTTGACATCTTTACATCTTACAAAGATTTTGACTGGTCAAACTTTGTATTCAACCTGGTTTTCTGTGCGACAACAGCAACTATCGTATCAGGAGCTATGGCTGAGAGAACAAAATTTATTTCCTACTGTGTTTATTCAGGAGTTATTTCAGCACTTATTTATCCAATCGAGGCTCACTGGATCTGGGGTGGTGGCTGGCTTTCACAGATTGGCTTCCATGATTTCGCAGGTTCATGTGCCATCCACATGGTTGGTGGTATCAGTGCTCTTGTAGGAGCTGCAATTCTTGGACCTCGTATCGGAAAGTTTACAAAGGATAAAAACGGAAAGATTACAAAGGTAAACGCTATTCCGGGACATAACATCACAATCGGTGCACTCGGTGTATTCATTCTCTGGCTTGGCTGGTATGGATTCAACGGTGCAGCAGCAAAATCAGTAGAGCAGCTTGGTTCTATCTTTGTAACAACAACAATCGCACCTGCACTTGCAACAGTAGTATGTATGATTTTCACATGGCTCAAATATGGCAAGCCTGATGTGTCAATGTGTCTGAATGCTTCACTTGCAGGACTTGTAGCTATCACAGCAGGCTGTGATGTAACAGATGCACTTGGTGCTATCATTATCGGTTCCGTAGCAGGACTTCTCGTCTGCTTCGGTGTATGGTTCCTTGACAATGTACTTCGTGTTGATGACCCTGTAGGTGCTGTCGCAGTACATATGATGAATGGTATCTGGGGAACAATCGCTGTTGGTCTTTTTGCCACAAACAGTGCTCCGAGATATTCAATTGCTGATTCAAAGGGTAACGAGCTCGTAGGACTTTTCTACGGCGGTGGATTTAAGCTTTTAGGACTCCAGCTCACAGGATTTGTTTCTGTTGCAGCATGGACAGTAGTTACTATTACAATCGTATTCCTTGTTATCAAGGCTACACTGGGACTTAGAGTTTCAGAGGAAGAGGAAATCGTAGGACTTGACCCAACAGAGCATGGTCTTCCATCAGCATACGCAGGATTTGCTATCATGGATGTATCAGGTGATGTTATGGATGTCAATGAAAATACAGACCTTGGTTCTTCTGAGTATGCAACAGCTTCTCAGGCAAAGAAGGATGCAGCAGTGCCTGTTGTAAATGCAACAACACCGGCTTCAGCAAGCGGTATCCACAAGGTTGTTATTATTTCAAAGCTTACAAAGTACGACAAGCTTCGTAAGGCTATGAATGACTTAGGTGTAACAGGAATGACAGTGACACAGGTTATGGGCTGTGGTATCCAGAAGGGTGCCGGCGAGAAATACCGTGGAGCTGAGCTTGATGCGACATTACTTCCAAAGGTTAAGGTTGAGGTAATCGTTGGCAAGATTCCGGTAGAAAAGGTTATTGAGACTGCTAAGAAGACTCTCTACACCGGACATATCGGAGATGGTAAGATCTTCGTTTACGACGTGGCACAGGTTGTCAAGGTTCGTACAGGCGAGGAAGGAATTGAGGCATTACAGGATGTAGAGTAATGCAAATTATTATCTAATCCCCTTAGCATATATACATCAACAAAAACCCCCGAGGATATGATCCTTGGGGGTTTTGCTTTAGATAATTAAGTTGTAAATCGTAATGGTTAACGATGAGTGTTACCGGATGAACCGGAGCTGCCGGTATCAGTACCACCTGAACCTGAGCCACCGGTACCGGAAGCACCGGCTCCAGAGCCACCAGTACCAGCACCTGAGCCGGCAGCGGTACCAGTTCCAGCCCCACCTGTCTGTGCTCCAGCCGCAGTGCCGTCAGTACTGCCCGGTGTAGTACCGGAATTGGTAGGATCCGTGGTGGTTGGTGAGCTGTTAATCAGCGATGTTGCATCATGTAATGTACATACGGTATTCATGAACGTATCATCTGCCATGAATTCATACTCAGGGCTGCCTGATACAGCGCCTGTTATAAATACCTTTGATGTTTTATTCGGACAATACGGACCGGCAATGGCTCCCGAATCGGCACAAATCTCAAGTGCAACATGATGGTCGCAGCTGTCTGTCGGCACAGTGTCCGTATCAAAATATTCGGTTGTCAGCATTGATCCTCGAGGATCATTGTCACATGTTCCCTCTAAAGGAACAAGTCCTGATTTGCTGCATACCGTGGTATTTGTTATACCATCCGGCTGTACAAAGTCTTTGGTTTCAAGTCCTTCATGGATTCTGCTCATGGCATTCCTCCATATATTCTTAGGGTAGGATGTGAGCTTGCCGGACTGTTTTGAGTTGTCATCATAGCCGCCCCATACGACACATGTGTAGTATGGTGTGTAGCCTGCCCACAGGCAGTCGCGGTTGCTGGTTGTGGTACCGGATTTACCCGCCTGGGCTATCTGGCTGTCAAAGCGCGCCAGCTTTCCGGTTCCCTGTGTCAGAACATCCTTCATGGCATCTGTAAGAAGCCATGCCGTAGTATCCTTGATTACAGTACGTGTGTCCTGTGTAGTGGTCTTGTCAAGTAATACATTGCCATCGTGGTCAAGAACCTGAGTGTAGAACTTTGGCTCTAAGTATACTCCGCCGTTGGCTATAGTAGCATATGCACCTGTGAGCTCAAGGTTTGTGACACCCTTTGTCAGTCCGCCGAGCGCCAGTGACAGGTTTTTGTCGGAATCGGTGAGAGTTGAAATACCGAAATCCTCCGCATATTTGTAACCGAGCTCAACCCCGATATCCTGTAAGGTTTTGACTGTTACAATATTGATGGACTTTGTTATTGCCCATCGGATGGAGGTAAAGCCTCCGAAAGATTTGTCATAGTTGTTAAAGGTTTTTGAACCTACTGTAAACGGTGCATCATCCTGCACGGATGCAAGTGTTTTGCCGCCTGCATCGAGAGCAGCAGCATAGCAGCCGATTATCTTGAAGGTAGAGCCGGGCTGTCTGCATGTATCTGTAGCTCTGTTCCATGTTCTGTTGCCGGATTTGTCACCGCGACCGCCGACCAGTGCCTTTACTTCACCGGTGCTCTGGTCGATGACTGTCATGGCAACCTGTGGTTCCAGCGTGATATTGACAGCTTCAGAACCCTCCACAATTGAATCGCCCTCCTCAAGTACATCCTGCTCGTACTGTGCAATAGCTGCATTGCATTCATCAGGGCTTGAGTAGTTGATGCTGAAATCATCATTGTTGGTTTTCTTCTTATAAAAAGAGAGCATGGTCTGGTTCGTGTAGGTCTTGTACGAACCGTCTGCCTTTTTTACTTCGAAGGAAAGCTGGAACGAATACTTTGCGTCGGACGGATAGTTGGATGGATTGTTTGCCTCCTCGTCGCATATAGTCTGCATAGTAAGGTCCTGGGTCGATTTGATAGTCAGTCCGCCCTTGTAAATCAGCTTGTAGGCTTCTGTCTCAGAGTAACCGGCGGCTGTGAGATCGTCGAACACGTTGTCGATGAGTGCATCAATAAAGTATGTGTTCACAGAGCCTGAGCCTGTGGTGTTGTACTCAGCAATTCTTGAGTAGACATCATCGGCCATGGCCTCATCATATTGCGCCTTGGAGATATAGCCCTGATCCTTCATGTTATTTAACACCTTTTCACGTCTCTTGGCATTTTTGTCAGGGTGTGTGATAGGGTTGTAGCCGGATGGATTCTGAGTGATACCTGCGATGACAGATGCTTCAGAAAGCGTGAGCTCTGAGACATCCTTGTTAAAGTACTTCTTGGATGCGGCCTGCACACCGAGGGTATTTGCTCCCAGATTGACCGAATTCATGTAGTTTTCAAGAATCCAGTCCTTGTCGTTTACCTGCTTTTCGAGCTCAAGGGCAAGGTACTGCTCCTGAATCTTTCTCTGAAGCTTTTCTACAAAGGAAGTTTCGCTTGTCCAGCTGGTCAGTACGTTGTTCTTGATGAGCTGCTGTGTTATTGTGCTGGCTCCCTCACTGAATCTGCCCTTTGACAGACCGGAGATAAAGGCTCTTCCGATACCATGCAGGTCGATGCCGTTGTGGTCGTAAAAGCGTTCATCCTCGATTGCAACAAAAGCATGCTGCAAATCCAGCGGAATCTCATCGATGGTGACATACTGCCTGTTTGCCCCCTGACCTACGAGTGTGGCGGTTTCTTCTCCGTTTGCCGCCAGAACGGTAGTTGAGTAGCCGGTAGGAGTGACATCGATCTTTGATATGTCAGGTGCGGAATCAATGATTCCCTTCATGACACCGATTCCTGAACTGATGCCGGCTGCGCCTGCTACAATTACTACAACCAGAAGAATCTTTAGAACAATGAGCTTGAACTTGTTTTTGACCTTAGAGCTCTTATTGTCATATTTCCGGAGCAGCTGCATTGTAGCTTTTTTGCCGTAATTCATATATAGGCCTCCTTGTCATTATAAAGATTTGTAATCTTGTTTGTATATACTGTGATTAGAAAATAAACAGTATACATTATTATATCAAATATAGCATTTAAATGCAATTTACAGATTGGTTTTCATATTATATAATGATATGAGGGTCAAAAAGTATTTTGCCCCTCATTTATGATTAATCAGATTACTACATGCTACGCATTCCCGTAATCTGACTACACCTCGAAATCCGCTAATTTCCTGCGTCCCCGCAGCAAATTGCTACTTTCTCGGTGTAGTGCGGGTCACTAAGGTATACATCGAATTGCATGCAAGCATGCATCGATGATACCTTTTGACCCTTTAATCATATAATACAGGTAACAATTATAAAGTGTCTTTAAGATGCATGAGTGTAATCAGGCAATATCAGGATGGAAAGAATATCATATGTCAGAGAATACTATAAGCCTGTACGTGTACAAGGGCGGACAGGGTGAGATAACAGAGAAGAAATCAAGGTTTATAGCAACCGTAAGGCCGGTAGAGTCTGAGGATGAGGCTGTAAGCTTCATCAATGAGACGAAAAAGAAATACTGGGATGCAAGGCACAACTGCAGTGCCTTTGTTATAGGAAAGAGACAGGAGCTGACCAGATGCTCGGATGACGGGGAGCCTGCAGGCACCGCAGGCCGTCCTATGCTTGATGTGCTCCTTAAGGAAAATATCCACAATGCTGCTGTTGTTGTAACGAGATACTTCGGTGGGGTGCTGCTTGGCACAGGCGGACTGGTGCGTGCGTATCAGCAAGCCACAAAGGCGGGGCTTTCGGCAAGTGAGATAATAGAGAAGAAGGATGGTGCAGTACTGTTTATCAGGACGGACTATACCGGAATCGGAAGACTTCAGTATCTGTTTGCACAGGAGAAGATTACGGTGATGGACACAGCGTATGAGGCGGATGTGCTCGTGAAAGCTGTTATCCCGGAAAATGATAAAAAACGCATAGAGAAAACAATCATAGAGCAGACAAACGGCACGGCAAAGCTTGAGTGGGGCGATGAGGTGACATTTGCTGAATATGATGGCGAGGTATTGCTGTTTAAAAATTAGCCGGTGCTCACATTTTAGCAGGACAAGCAGAATTTATATTCAATTAAAATAAAAAAATGCTTGACACTATATAATCACATGTGTATAATATCATTTGTTGAGACAACACATTGGCCCATCGCCAAATGGTAAGGCAACGGACTCTGACTCCGTCATTTCAAGGTTCGAATCCTTGTGGGCCAGCTAAAGAGAACTTCGATAGAAGTTCTCTTTTTTTCTTGTGTAATAATGCGATTTGTTATAAAATAAAAACGTATATGACTTAAACAGTTATAGAAGGATGGTGTAATATGAACAAGAATTTTTTGAGAATTATTAATCTTATAGAAGAACTCGGCTCTGAAAAAAAGACACCAATTACTATACAGCAATACCAGGATATCATTAATAAAAGCTCAAATCTTTGGATGTCCAATGGTGTGGATGAAGCGTTTAGATTTATCAGAAGTTACTTCAATTTTATAGACTAGAGGAATTAGATATGGCTTTTTCATTTGACAGCAGAATACGTTACAGCGAGGTGGATTCGTCATGCAGACTGAGCCTTACGGGGCTTACCAATTATTTTCAGGACTGTAGTGTGTTTCACTCACAGTCACATGATGTGGGAATCAGATTTCTTGCTGACAATCATATAGCATGGGTGCTTTCATCATGGCAGATATGCATAAACAGGCTTCCACTGCTTAATGAACAGGTAAAGATATCCACATGGGCATATGGTATGAAGGCGTTTTACGGTTACAGAAATTTCACACTTGAAGATGCAGGCGGCAGCACACTGGCATATGCCAATTCTGTCTGGGTACTTGTTGATACACGAACCGGCAGACCGGTGAAGGTGCCTCAGGAGTTTGCGGATACATACGGTCTTGAGCCACAGCTTGAGATGGAGTGTGCAAAGCGCAAGCTTCATATTCCTGATGATATGGAGAAAAAGGGTGAGATTGTGGTTCCTCAGTTTTTTATAGACAGCAACCATCATATGAACAATGAGAAGTATGTTATGCTGGCGCAGCAGCTTCTGCCGAATGATTTTGAGATATCTGAGCTTCGTGTGGAGTACAGAAAAGAAGCAAAGCTTGGTGATACAGTTATATCATACGTGAAGTACACATCAAAGAGTGTGACAGTGGTGCTTGCGGATACGGATAAAAAACCGTATTCGGTGGTGGAGTTTTTGAGTAAGCCGGTACCGGGAAAATAATTATAATTCCATTATTTAACAACGATACAGTTTTGATACAGAAAGGACGGAAAAACATGAGATTAGGAGAATATCAGGAGCTTGTATGTGTAAAGAAGGTTGATTTTGGCATATATCTGTCAACATCTTCGGCTTCGGAGGAAAGGGTACTGCTTCCGGCAAAGCAGATTCCGGATGGAGTAAAGCAGGGGGATAAGCTTAAGGTTTTTGTATACAAGGACTCTAACGACAGACTTATTGCTACGACAAACGAGCCAAAGCTGACACTTGGAGGTTTAGCAGTGCTTACTGTCAAGGAGGTGACTAAAATAGGGGCGTTCCTTGACTGGGGGCTTGAAAAGGACCTGTTTCTTCCTTACAAGGAGATGGTCAGAAAGGTCAGCGCCGGAGATGAGATACTTGTTACATTATACATAGATAAAAGCCAGAGGCTTTGCGCTACCACAAAGGGTATTTATCATATGCTGAGCACCGATTCGCCATACAAAAAGGACGATATGGTTTCAGGCCGAGTGTATGATTTTAGCGACAATTTCGGTACATTTATCGCTGTGGATGACAAATATTCAGCCAAGATACCGGTTTTTGAGAATGCCGCTTATCTGAAGCTTGGAGATGTGATAGAGGCAAAGGTCACTGATGTCAAGGCGGATGGCAAGCTGGACCTGACAATGAGGGAAAAGGCATATATTCAGATGGATTCCGACGCTGAAAAGCTCCTTGAACTGCTTGATTCATACGCAGGGGTGCTTCCGTTTTCGGAAAAGGCAAGCCCGGAGGTAATCAAGAGAGAAACAGGACTTAGCAAAAATGCATTCAAGCGTGCAGTTGGTCATTTATATAAGGAAAGAAAGATTGATCTCACAGATGGCAAAATCCGTCTTAAGAAATAACAGTCTTTTTAATAAATTTTAACAGGAAAGAAGGACAATAACATGAAAAACGTTATCAGTACAGACAAGGCACCGGCAGCAATCGGACCATATTCACAGGCTATCGAGGTAAATGGTATGGTATATACTTCCGGAGTGATACCGGTAGTTCCGGAGACCGGTGAGATTCCTGAGGGCTCACAGGCACAGGCAAAGCAGGCATTTACAAATCTGTCACATCTGCTTGAGGCAGCAGGAATAAGCATGGATAATGTGGTAAAGACTACAGTTTTCATCAAGGAGATGAATGACTTCGGTGCAATAAATGAGGTATATGCCACATTTTTTAACGGAGCATACCCTGCAAGAAGCTGTGTTGAGGTTGCAAGGCTTCCAAAGGATGTAATGCTTGAGGTTGAGGCTATTGCTGTAAAATAAAATTATTACATAAGTATTTCATGCGACATAAGTCCTATTCGTTGGAAAAAGTCAAGATTTTCTTAAGAATTCTCTAAGAAAACGTTGACATATATATGTTGCTTTGTTATAATGACAAAGTAATATTTGTAACAAATTCGTAATAACTGTTACAAATTCATACAACGGAGGGTAAAATGAAAGTAAATTATGTGAAACTCACAGCCGGGGTACTTACAGGTTTTATGGCTCTGTCCTCAGTGCCATATGCAGTATATGCGGCTGGACCTACTGCAGGAGTAGCTAGTTATACATCAGATATTGTTAGTACATCAAACACTCTTACAGCCGGTGTTACATCTATGTTGACAGATGTAATGTTAAAAGGTGATGAGACATCAGAGACTGCAACAGATGTTGCGACAACAGATGCTGAGCCGGTTAAATCAGCATATGCTGATACAGCAGTTGCACAGGTTAGCGACAGCGTTAATATACGTGCGAGTGCAGATGAAAACAGCGAGTCTCTTGGAAAGCTCTATAACAATGGAATTGGAACAGTACTTGAGACAACCGATAACGGATGGTACAAAATCCAGTCCGGTTCAGTAACAGGATATGTAAAAGGCGATTATGTTGTAGTTGGTGACGATGCACTCGTACAGAGCGCAGGACGTCGCGTGGCAACAGTCAATACTGAGACACTCAAGGTCAGAACAACAGCATCTACTGATGCAGAAGTACTTGGTCTCGTGTCCGGAGAGGATGATCTCACAGTTGTGGATGAATCAACAGACGGATGGGTAGGTGTATCTACAGCAGACGGTACCGGATATGTATCTACAGATTATGTGACACTCGATACAGAGTTCACTTATGCTGAGTCTAAGGAAGAGGAAGCAGCAAGACTTGCCAAGGAAGAGGCAGAGCGTAAGGCGGCTGAGGAAGCAGCCAGAAAGGCTGAAGAGAAAGCTAGAAAGGCTGAGGAAGCAAAAGCAGCCAAGGCAGCAGCAAAGAAGTCATCTAAGTCTTCAAGCAAATCATCAAGCAGTTCTTCATCAGAGAAGAGCTATAGCGCACCAAGTGGTTCAAACGGACAGGCTGTTGTTAATTATGCATCACAGTTCGTTGGCAATCCTTATGTTTACGGTGGCTCAAGTCTTACAAACGGAACAGATTGTTCAGGATTTGTAATGTCAGTTTATGCACAGTTTGGCATCAGCTTACCACACAGCTCATCAGCAATGAGAAGCGTTGGATACGGTGTGAGCACAAGCGATATGCAGCCTGGAGATATCATCTGCTATAGCGGACATGTTGCTATCTACTGTGGTGGAAACACTATTGTACATGCAAGCAACCCATCAGACGGTATCAAATATACATCACCGGCTAACTACAAATCAATCATTGCAGTTAGAAGAATTTTCTAATAAATTCATGCCGGATAGGTAAATATGAATCTATAAAGACCTTCATCTCATCGAGATGGAGGTCTTTTTTACATAGAGAAACTTTATTTTTGTTTATGATATTTGAAATAAGTGGCCTGTATGATATACATATATGTTTAAAAACGGGACTAATTTAAACAGAATGGAAAACAGGGCTGTCAAGCGTAATTTTTATTACATATATCAAAATAGCAACATGCACAAAAAAGTGGATATGCTAAACCCGGTAAATTCGGATTGGGGATAAATGTGGATAACTATCAACAAAAGTAAACCTCAAAGTGCCCTTAAAATGAGTTATGCACGGAGTTATGCACATTATCCACATTTTTGAATGTGAGCAAAAGAACAACTGTTTTGTAAAGTTCTGATAAAGTTGCACTAAATTAGTAATATTTCGGAAATAATATTGACATTTTAATTGTAAATAATATGATTAAAATGCTTTATAATTGTCGGACAACTTAAAAAGTGTTGATTATGTAAGTTAATTTTGTTATACTTAAAATTATGATTAAAAAGATAGATATTGCAGGGCTACAACTTGATAACTATACAGTACGCGAGATGCTCATGAGAGTCGACAGGCGTATTTCAGAGAAGATACTCACTACAATAGAGGAAGTGAATATGGATACGCTGGCATTGGCGGAGTCTGATGAAGAGGTGAAGCAGGCGCTGGAGGCATGCGATTATACTGTCATTGCGGATGAAGGCATACTAAGGGCGGCATCGGCAGATACCTTGCAGCGTCGGCATGAGATAGAAGATCATGACTTCTTTTATGAGCTTTTTAAGCGGCTTGAGAGAAATGATAAAAAAATCTTTGTGATTGCAGAGTCACAGAAAGCTGTTGATGAGGCTGAGGAATTTCTGCTTGGATTATTTGACAGAGCGCGAATATCTGGCAAGGGTGTTCTTGATGACTCACCGGGATGCAGCGAAAATCTTGTCAATGAAATTAACATCGTTTCACCTGATGCGATTGCATCATTTCTTCCGTCTCCGTCACAGGAGAAGTTCCTTTTACACAACAGGGAAAAGCTGTTGATGAACCTCTGGTACGGAATCGGAAATAATAAGTTCATGGGGAAAAAGCATGGATTTATTGGAAAAATAAGAAAAATGCTTGATGTGAAGCGCCTTACGCATCTTATCAACACCTATGAACATAGACAAAACAGTTCAATATAGTTAATTCTTATAACAATAAAAGAAAAAATAAGAGGAAATGTGTAAAAATTGTACATTTACCTCTTTATTTTTTTGTGCGAATGTATTAAAATAATAGCAAGTATTTATGCAATTAGTTATAAAGTGACTGTGAGGGCAATGCACAGTTACAAAAAGGGGAGAAGGAGAACGATTTATGATTTCCAATCAGATACTTCAAAATACAATTGATGGCCTTAAAGGAATTACGAGAACCGATCTTTGTGTGATAGATGTTGAGGGCAAGATTCTTGCAGCTACGTTTCCGAATGCAGAGACGTTTATAGAGCCGGCACAGGCCTTTGTTGCATCACCGGCAGACAGTCAGGTGATTAATGGATGCCAGTTTTTCAAAGTCTTTGATGATCACCAGCTGGAATATGTGCTTTTAGCTTATGGTGACAGCGAGGATGTCTACATGATAGGCAAGATTGCAAGCTTCCAGATTCAGAATCTTCTGGTTGCGTACAAGGAGCGATTTGACAAGGATAATTTTATAAAGAATCTGCTTTTGGATAATCTTCTTCTGGTTGATATATACAATCGCGCGAAGAAGCTTCACATTGATATTGAAGTGCGACGTGTAGTATTTATTGTTGAGACAAACAGGGAGAAGGACGGCAACGAGCTTGAGAAGATCAGAAGTCTTTTCGGCGGCAAATCAAAGGATTTTGTTACAGCTGTTGACGAGAAGAATATAATAGTAGTGAAGGAACTGGCAGAAAACGAGACCTATGATGATCTCAGAAAGACAGCCGAGGTGATTTTGAATCTGTTCAGATCCGAAGCGGATGGGGTACATATTGCATATGGTACTGTTATCAATGAGTTGAAAGAGGTGTCGCGCTCATATAAGGAGGCCAGGATGGCTCTCGATGTCGGAAAAATCTTTTTCGAGGAGAGGAATATTATAGCATATTCCCAGCTTGGAATAGGCCGTCTGATATATCAGCTCCCGATTCCTCTATGCAAGATGTTTATCAAAGAGATATTCGATGGCAAATCCCCTGACGATTTTGATGAAGAAATATTATCTACTATAAATAAGTTCTTTGAGAATAGCCTGAATGTATCTGAGACTTCAAGACAGCTCTACATTCACAGAAATACTCTTGTATATAGATTGGACAAGCTTCAGAAAAGTACAGGGCTCGACCTTAGAGTGTTCGAGGATGCCATCACATTTAAGATTGCCCTTATGGTAGTCAAATATATGAAATATATGGAATCAATGGACTATTAAGGAGAAAGTAATGATTAAACTTGAACATGTCAGTAAGGCATATTCTGCAGGTATACCTGCTCTCAATGATGTCAATCTCGAGATTGATGATGGAGAGTTTGTTTTCGTATGCGGAGATAGCGGATCCGGCAAATCCACTTTGATTAAGCTTCTTTTAAAGGAGCTTGATCCTACAGACGGAACGATTACTGTTGACGGAAGGAATCTGACGCGCATTCGCCACAAGCAGGTTCCTAAATACAGAAGAAATGTTGGAGTCGTTTTCCAGGACTTCAGATTATTAAAGGATAGAAATGTTTATGAAAATGTAGCTTTTGCACTCAAGGTTATCGGTGCATCCACAGCTGTTATTAAGAAAAAGGTGCCACAGATGCTTTCTATGGTAGGGCTTGCTGCAAAGTACAAGTCAAAGCCGAGAGAGCTTTCGGGAGGAGAGCAGCAGAGAGTAGCTATTGCAAGAGCTCTTGTCAATGAGCCGAGCATGCTGCTTGCTGACGAGCCGACGGGTAATCTGGACAATAACAATGCGTGGGAGATTATGAAACTGCTTGAGGAAATCAACGAGAAAGGCACAACTGTTATCGTTGTAACTCACAATCTTGAGATTGTTAAGGTTATGAAAAAACGTGTTATCACTATAAAGAAAGGTCTTGTTGTATCTGACAGCAAGGATGGTGATAGTGATGAGGATTAATACGTTTTTTTATTCAATCAAGCAGGGATTTAAGAATATTTTCAGAAACAAGATGTTTTCACTGGCATCCATAGCGACAATGGCAGCCTGTATTTTTATGTTTGGTCTGTTTTATATAGTTGTGACGAACTTCTCAAGCATGGTTAAGACAGCTGAGGAGGGTGTTGCTGTCACAGTGTTCTTTAATGAGGGCACTACAGAGGATGTAATAAAAGCGGACAAGGCTCAGATAGAAAAGAGGGCTGAGGTTGGCAAGGTGGATTATCAGTCAGCGGCCGATGCATGGAGTGATTACCAGAAGGAGTATTTTGAGGGCTACGATGATGCTGCAGCTTCCTTTGGCGATGATAACCCTCTCAGTAATTCAGCAAATCTGCAGGTTTATTTGAATGATGTCTCTATGCAGCAGACTCTTGTCAACTATATCAAGGGGCTGGAGGGCGTCAGAAAGGTAAACCAGTCGCAGGATGTGGCTAATACACTGACCGATTTAAATAAGCTTATCAGCTATGTATCGGGAGGTATTATTCTGATTCTTCTGTGTGTTGCGATTTTCCTTATAAGCAACACAGTTACTACGGGTATTGCGGTCAGACGAGAGGAAATAGCTATCATGAAGCTTATTGGAGCGACTGATTTTCTGGTCAGGTCTCCGTTTGTGGTAGAAGGTATTCTCATTGGACTGATAGGATCAGCGATTCCTCTGGGATTGCTTAGTGTCATATATGGAAAGATTTGTGCATATATTGCTAATAAGTTTAGTTTTATAGGAAATATGATGACATTTATCCCGACAAAGGAGATTTTCTCTACACTTGTACCGGTAGCGCTTATACTGGGCGTTGGAATTGGCTTTTTGGGAAGCCGATTCACAATTCGGAAACATTTAAGAGTATAATAATAATTATGACGGCCTGGCTCCGATCGGAGACAGGCTGTTTTAAGTTCATATCATAATATAGAGAGGACAGGACTGAAATGGATAATTCAAACAACAACGGCTTAGAATACGATGATAATTCAGATATGAGCGATAAAAAGCCTCATAGAAAGGGATTTAGAAATGGGTTCGGTGTCGGGATTGCTACAGGTATAGTGACCACCATTGTGCTTGGATTGATTGTGCTCTTTGCATACACAATGATTACAGGCAGGAGCGTGCATACCGTTGCAAAAAGCGCAGATGTGCTTGACGACAAGACCGTGCAGAAAATCGATGAGCTTGCGAACTACATAGACGAGTACTACTATGAGGATTACGATAAGGATGATTTGGAAAACGGTCTGCTGCATGGTGTGATGGAGGGGCTAAATGATCCTTATTCGGTTTATTATACCGCAGATGAGTATAAGGAACTGCAAATCAGCACGACAGGCACTTATTATGGTATCGGGGCTGCGTTAAAGCAGGACCCGAACACAAAGCAGGTGACAGTTTCGAAGGTATACAGTGGTACACCTTCTGAGGAAGCGGGACTTAAAAAGGATGACGAAATAGTCTCTGTTGATGGTGTCGAGGCAACATCCGAGGATCTCACAAAGCTTGTTGCCAAAATCAGAGGTAAGGAGGGCACTAAGGTTACGCTTAAAATCAGACGTGGCGAGGAGGCTGATCCATTTACCGTTGAGGTGGAGCGTAAAAATGTTGAGCTGCCATCAGTGGACAGCAAGCTGCTTGACAATGGAGTGGGATATATCCAGGTCAGCGAGTTTCAGACAAACACGGCAAGTCAGTTTGAGGATGCACTTGACGGACTTACAAATCAGGGTATGAAGGGTCTTATAGTGGATTTGCGTGCTAATCCGGGAGGACTACTTACCGCAGTGACAGAAATGGTTGACAGACTGCTTCCGGCAGAAACAGTTGGCAAGCTTCCTGCAGGAACTGTCGTGTATACAAAGGATAAAAACGGAAATGTCCAGACATTTGGTGATGATGATGGAAAACAGATTGACTGTCCTATCGTAGTGCTTGTCGATGAGAACAGCGCAAGTGCATCTGAAATTTTTGCGGGAGCCATGAAGGATTACAATGAGGATGGTTATATTGATGCCACACTTGTAGGTAAAAAGACATTTGGAAAGGGAATTGTACAGACTATCTACAATCTTTCCGATGGCGATGCTGTAAAGATTACCACATCGAAGTACTACACACCAAACGGTCACAATATCCACAAAAAGGGTATCGAGCCTGATGTAGAGGTCGATTATGAATATACAGGAGATACAAATGCAGACTATGACATGCAGTATGATGTGCAGCTTCAGAAAGCGATTGAGGTGATGAATGAAAAGCTTAAATAAGATTGCATGCTTTCTCATGCTGTGCTGGATGGTAGTCATCTTTATGTTTTCGGCGGAGCCTGACACCGAGTCGTCTGAGCTCAGCGGCAGCGTCAGCTATCGCATAGTTTCTGTGGTCAATACCATTACTGCAAGCCACTGGGATGAGAAGGAGCTGCTCGATAAGGCAGAGCTTATAGACTATCCGGTGAGAAAATGTGCCCACATGAGTGAGTATGCCATTCTCACATTGCTTGGTTTTTTGACATTTTCGTTCTTGCATGGCAGAGGAAGATTTTTGGTTCCGATAGGCGTGACCTTCCTATATGCCTGTACAGATGAATTTCACCAGCTGTTCGTTCCCGGCCGGGCCGGCAGATTCACGGACGTACTGATTGATACCACAGGCGGTATCATTATGCTGCTATTTATTGCACTTGTTACACATGTGGCGCATGCGAAGCATACAGCAGGAGCTGTGAAACAGAAAATATGAAAACATGAAGACACGAAGATAAGTGGGCTGTAATCGTTGCCAGTCACAACACTGTTAGGTGAGACCCGCAACAGACATGATAATAAGCTTGATGATAAGCATGATTATAAGTGCCAAATTTAGTTGCAGTTTTCACATTTAATCTGTATAATAAAAGTATTGACGCTGGCTGAAAAACATGGCATATAACATACGCTTTTAATATGTGCCACAACCAGCTTCCCGCCCCGTAAACCCAGGTTTACGGCCGGCACACAGCATGTTACGAAGAAAAATATGAACTGCCACGGGGTTCCGGAAAAAATATGAATGAAACAAAGTGAAAATAAAAAATCACTATCCGAAAAAAATCCCGTGGCTGACTTCATATTTTTCAGAGGAATATACTGTGTGCCAGCCGAACCGCACAACCTGGATGCGGGAAGCGTCATCAAAAAATGCAAAGAAAGAGGTGATTCTGTGGTAGAGTTGGATAATTTCAAGTCCACGCTCCAAGGCTACAAAGCCCCACTACAGGAAGTGAGGGATTCACTTTGACCTGGCTAATAAAGAAGAAAAAATCCAGGAATTAGAGCGAGAAATGGAAGCTCCTGACTTCTGGGATGACCCGGAGAAGTCACAGAGCAAGATGAAAGAGCTTAAGAGTATGAAAGATGATGTAGCTACATACGCAAAGCTCAAGGAACAGTACGAAGATATAGAGACGATGATTGAGATGGGCTATGAGGAGAACGATGAGTCACTCATACCCGAGATACAGCAGATGCTTGATGATTTTGAAAGCACATATGACGGTATCAGAATGAAGACTCTTTTGTCGGGAGAATATGATAAATGCAATGCGATTCTGAGGCTCAATGCAGGTGCAGGTGGTACCGAGTCGTGTGACTGGGCGTCCATGCTGTTTCGTATGTACTCGAAGTGGGCTGATAAAAAGGGCTTTACCCTTGAGGTACTCGATTCGCTTGATGGCGATGAAGCCGGTATCAAGTCCATTACTTTCCAGGTAAACGGAGAGAATGCATATGGGTATCTAAAGTCTGAAAAGGGTGTGCACAGGCTTGTTCGTATTTCGCCGTTTAATGCGGCGGGAAAAAGGCAGACCTCATTCGTATCATGTGATGTCATGCCTGATATTGAGGAGGATCTCGATATTGAGGTGAAGGACGAGGATATCAGAATTGATACCTACCGCTCAAGTGGAGCAGGAGGACAGCATATCAATAAAACTTCGTCTGCTATTCGTATCACACATTTTCCATCAGGGATCGTGGTACAGTGTCAGAATGAGCGTTCACAGCATATGAACAAGGACAAAGCCATGCAGATGTTAAAGGCAAAGCTGTATCTTTTAAAGCAGGAAGAGAATGCTGCAAAGGAGGCGGGCATCAGAGGCGAGGTCAAGGAAATTGGCTGGGGAAGCCAGATACGTTCGTATGTGCTTCAGCCTTACACCATGGTCAAGGATCACAGGACAGATGTGGAGACCGGTAATGCGGATGCAGTGCTCGATGGCAATATAGATATATTTATCAATGGTTATCTGAAGTGGCTTGCAACACGTTCAGAATAAGGAGGCAAATGTGAGTTTAGTTATAGCTGTGGCGATATTAGCAGTTCTGACAGCTGCCGGAGTGACCGTTTATATTAAAGTCAGACGGTTGTCTGAAAGTCTTCTTGGTACACCTGATGTCACAGAGGGCATCAATCGTATCAGGGAGAATGTCTCTACGACTCCCAAGTCGGTTTCAGGCATGACGCGCCTTATGGAGCCACAGATAAAAAGGGATTTTCCGGAGTTTGTCTGGGAACAGTTTAAGAGAATGTCAGAAAGAGTGCTTGTGTCAGCACTTTGTGCAATCACGACTGAGGATATTTACAAGCTGGACCGTGAGGCTTCTGATGAGGTAAGACAGCAGGTGCTGGTGCGTATAGACAGCAATGAAGCAGCTGGCTTTACAGAGCATTTTGACGAGATCAGGGTGCATCAGACTGAAATCTCAAACTATGTGAAAAGAGATGGAAGGTGCGTCATCAGTATACAGAGTGCGGTTGAGTATTTTTACTACAAGACTGCCTCAGGAAAGCTTATCAGTGGTGATAAAGAGTATAAAAAGCAGACCAGATACAATATGGAGCTTGTATACATACAGGATATAGATATGCTGGATAATGCAGGGATAGGCAGTGCAGTTGGCACTACATGTCCGAATTGCGGTGCTCCGGTCAGAAGTCTTGGAGCAAAGAAATGTGAATATTGTGGCTCATATGTTGAGCCTGTCAATATAAAAGTATGGAAGCTGCAGAGCTTTCATGAAGTTGATTACAACCATATCTAAGGAGGAAGAAAATGGGAATTATTAAGGCAGTAAAACAGGCAATTGGAGGCGGCTTTGCAGATACCTGGCAGGAGGTTATTGAGCCGGATAATATAGGCGACCAGACAGTCTATGCCAGGGGTGTGCTGGTAAACAGGGGGCAGAATAAAAAAGGCTCTGACGATATTGTTTCAAACGGCTCTATCATTCATGTATATGACAATCAGTTTATGATACTTGTTGATGGTGGCAAGATTGTGGATTACACAGCTGAGCCGGGCTACTACAAGGTGAGCAATTCATCTATGCCGTCACTTTTCAACGGACAGTTTGGGGATTCTTTAAAGGAAACCTTTGACCGTGTGAGATTTGGTGGACAGACACCACAGTCACAGAAGGTTTATTATATCAACCTTCAGGAAATCAAGGGAATCAAGTTTGGTACGAGAAATCCTATAAACTACTATGATACATTTTATAATGCGGAGCTTTTCCTTCGTGCCCATGGTACATATTCCATCAAAATTGTGAATCCGCTTCAGTTTTATGCAGAGGCTATTCCAAAGAATATGGATCATGTGGAGATTACTGATATCAATGAGCAGTATCTGTCAGAGTTTTTAGAGGCATTACAGTCTGCCATCAACCAGATGTCAGCGGATGGTACAAGAATTTCATTCGTCACAAGTAAGGCATCTGAGCTTGGAAGATATATGGCCAAGTGTCTCGATGAAAGCTGGAATCAGATGCGTGGTATGGAGGTACAAAGTGTTGGTATCGCCAGCCTTTCATATGATGAGAAGTCTCAGGAGCTCATTAACACAAGAAACGAGGGCGCAATGCTCTCAGATCCATCTATTGCACAGGGATATATGGTCAAAAATATGTCAGAGGGTGTCAAGAACGCAGGCAGCAACAGTGGTGGAGCTATGCAGGGCTTCATGGGTGTCGGCATGGGAATGAGCACCATGGGCAATATGATGAATGGTTTTACACAGATGGCACAAAATAACAGGTCAGCCGGAATGAATGCGCCGGGAAATGGTGCAGCAGGTATGGCAGCAGGAGTGGCTTCAGGTGCCACACAGCAGGAGGATGCGTCAGGCTGGACATGTGAGTGCGGACAGAAAAACACAGGTAAATTCTGTAGTAATTGCGGCAAGCCTATGCCACAGGAGATTACAGAGTGGACATGTGAGTGTGGACAGAAAAATACAGGTAAATTCTGCACAAACTGTGGCAAGCCATTACCTGTAAACACAGAGTGGACATGTGAGTGTGGACAAAAAAATACAGGTAAATTCTGCAGTAATTGTGGAAAACCAAGAGCATAAGATGTTGCAAAGCTGTAATCTTTGTGTTAAAATCTTTGAGTCAAGGACAAATGTCGGTGTGTGACAAACACACACCGGCCATTTTGGAGGTAACTAAATGGCGGAGAAATCAAACTACTTCGTTTTACGGGCAAAGGCTGTACCGGAGGTGCTGCTTAAAGTAGTTGAGGCAAAGAGACTGCTGGATTCGGGCAAGCTTGAATCTGTGCAGGAGGCAACAGATGCTGTTGGCATAAGCAGAAGCTCCTTTTACAAATATAAGGATGATATTTTTCCTTTTTATGAGGGACGTAAAGGAAAGACAGTGAATCTTGTAATTCAGATGGATGACGAGCAGGGCATACTTTCCGTTGTGCTTAAGTCGGTAGCCGATGCGAAAGCAAATATTCTTACCATACACCAAAGTGTACCGGTAAATGGCATTGCGTCACTCACGTTATCTGTGGATGTATTTCCCGAGTCGGATGATGTGGATGATATGGCAAAGCAGATTGAGTCCTTAAAGGGCATACATTACGTAAAAATTTTAGCCAGGGAGTAACAAAAAGATGAAGATTGCAGTTATGGGTTACGGCACAATTGGATCAGGTGTCGTAGAAGTATTAGAAATCAACAAGGAAAAAATCGCAAAGAGAGCAGGAGAGCCAATCGAGGTCAAGTATGTGCTTGATTTAAGAGAGTTCCCGGGTACACCTATTGAGAACAAAATAGTTCATGATTATAAGGTTATTGCAGAGGACCCTGAGATCGGTATAGTTGTAGAGACAATGGGAGGCGTTGAGCCTGCATTTACATTCGTAAAGGCAATGCTTGAGGCAGGAAAACAGGTAGCAACATCAAACAAGAACCTTGTTGCCGCAAAGGGCGCTGAGCTCATTAAAGTTGCAAGGGATCATGGAGTGAACTTCCAGTTTGAGGCCAGTGTCGGTGGCGGAATCCCTATTATCAGACCACTCAACAAGTGTCTCACAGCAGACGAGATTGAGGAAATCACAGGTATCTTAAACGGAACAACCAACTACATGCTTACAAAGATGACAGAGGAAGGCGCAGACTTTGATGAGGTATTAAAGGATGCTCAGGATAAGGGCTATGCAGAGAAGGATCCTACAGCCGACATAGAGGGACATGATCCATGCAGAAAGATAGCCATTCTCACATCGCTTGTTGCAGGACAGCAGGTGGATTTCGAGGATATCCACTGTGAGGGTATCACAAAGATTACACCTGAGGATATTAAGTATGCAAAGGCAATGCATCGTGCAATCAAGCTTCTTGCTTCAAGCCGCAAGGTGGGTGACAGCTATACCTGTCTCGTTGCACCATATATGATAGATGACACACATCCGCTCTCAGGAGTGAATGGAGTGTTCAACGGCGTATTTTTACGCGGAAATGTGCTCGGAGATGCTATGTTCTACGGCAGTGGAGCAGGAAAGCTTCCAACAGCAAGTGCTGTAGTGGCAGATGTTGTTGATATGACAAAGCATCAGAACACAAATATTTATATCGACTGGAAGCCTGAGAAGCTCACACTTGTAAGCTATGATGACAGTGTAAACAGCTTCTTTGTGAGAACTGACTCACCAAAGAGCGAGGTTGAGGCTGTATTTGGACATGTAGACTACATTGAGGATGTGGTTGACGGCGAGTATGCATTCACAACAGGCGATATGACAGAAAAGGATTTTGCCGACAAGGCATCAAAGATAAACGTTATCAACAGAATCAGATTATAAAGGACAAAAATATGGTAAAAGGCTTATACACCGCTCACACCGGTATGGTTAATGAGATGAAGCGCATGGATGTTCTTGCGAACAACCTGGCCAATTCCGATACCTATGGATTTAAAAAAGAGGGAACCACCTCGCATTCATTTAAAAATGAACTTGCTATAAAGATAAAGGATACATCAAACTACGGACTGCACAAAAATCTGGGCAGCATGACATACGGAGTGCATCTCGGTGAGACGTATACCGACTGGGATGAGGGCAGCTTTAAGGTGACTGACAATCCTACCGACTTGGCTATCGGTGGAAAAGGCTTTTTTGCCGTTGCATTTACTGACAAATCCGGTCAGACAAGTGTAAAGTATACCAGAGACGGTGCTTTCAAGGTCAATGCTGACGGTTATCTGGTCACAGCAGACGGAGACCATGTGCTCAATGCGACAGGTGCATTGAGTGGAGATGGCGGTGAAGCAAACTGGGTAAAGGTAGACCCGAATGAAAAGTTTTCGGTAAACTCACTGGGATATATCACACAGAACAATCAGTTAGTTGGCACAATAGGCGTTGTCGATGTGGATAATTATGACTATATTGAAAAATATGGTGAAAATCTCTACAATCTGACGGCCGGGGGTAATATTATAGCTTCCGATGCCGAAATAGAACAGGGAGCCTTGGAAACCTCAAATGTCAATGTGGTCAATGAGATGGTCAATATGATTACGATACAGCGTGCATATGAAGCCGGACAGAAGGTTATTACATCTATTGATGAGACATTAGACAAGGCTGTCAACAATGTAGGAAGAGTATAAGGAGATATGCCATATGATGAGGGCACTTTACACAGCCGCAACAGGTATGCGTGCTGAGCAGACAAATGTAGATACAATTGCAAACAATCTTTCCAATGTCAATACGACAGGCTTTAAGGGTCAGAGGACAGAGTTTAAGTCTCTTTTATATCAGACGATACAGACCCGTTCTACATCCGGAAATGGTGATGCAAAGCCGGTAGGAGCGCAGGTGGGGCTTGGTACCCGTGTGGCTGCAACCACATCCACTTATACTCAGGGTCCGCTCAATTCTACGGAGAGGCCTACTGATTTTGCTTTGGAGGGCGATGGCTTTTTTGCAGTGAGAGGTACTGACAATCAGACCTATTACACGAGAAACGGTGCCTTCACATGGAGCCAGTATGGAAACGGACAGACTATACTTACTGATTCACAGGGCAATCCTGTCATGGATACAAACGGTAATATCATAGCTGTGCCGGCAGGTGTGTCTGCTGAGAAGATGAGCTTTGGAGAGGATGGTGCGGTAGGTTATATGACGGCACAGGGCAATTATATTAATCTGAATCAGCGAATTGCTGTGTATCAGTTTAATAACCCGTCAGGTCTTGAAAAGCAGTCAGGAAGCCTGCTTGCAGCAACAGCCAATTCGGGCAATCCGATGCTTGAAGCTGCAAACCCAGCTCTTAAAAACAGCAAGGTTGTGACAGGATATCTTGAGGGCTCAAATGTGCAGGTAGCTGACGAGATGGTTAATCTAATTGTGGCACAGCGTGCCTACGAGCTCAATTCAAAGGCCATCACAACAGCTGATTCGATGCTTGAGACAGCAAATAATTTGAGGAGATAGTAGCATATGGATATAAGCGCAGTATCAACACTTGCAAACTCAAATAATACATCTGCGGTGGCAGACAAGCTTAAGAATAACGTAAAAAATCTGTCATCAGACTCTACAGAGGACGAGCTCAAGAGCACACTTAAAGATTTTGAGTCTTATTTTGTGGAGCAGGTCATAAAGGAAATGAAGGATTCCATGACACTAAAGAGTGAGGATGAGGATTCCTCTATGTCGCAGTACAAGGATATGTTCATGGATACTGTCATAGAGCAGATGAGTGATACGATAGTGGAGAAGTCCGGAGAAAACATCACACAGCAGCTTTATGAGCAGATGAAGCGCAATTACAATATATAATAATAATTGATAATAAAAAGCCGGTTCGGCATGCTTGCATGTGGTTACCGGCTTTTTTAGTGCAAACTTAGTAATTGCAGATACGCATGCTCTAGGGTATAATATTAAAAAAATAAAACTATTCAGAGTCACAATAAAAACACACAGATACGGAGAAATTCAATTGGAAACCGAAACAGTCACAGGATACGTTGATCATATAATATACAGAAATGCAGAAAACGGGTATACGGTACTTGTTCTTGTAGTGAACGAGGAGGAGCTCACATGTGTGGGTACTTTTTCGGACATTGCTGAGGGTGAAAATATAGAGGCTCACGGTGAGTATACAGAGCATGCCACCTATGGCAGACAGTTTAAGGTAGTAAGCTTTGAAGAGAAGGAGCCGGAGGATGAGATGGCTATTGAGAGGTATCTGGGCTCAGGAGCCATACATGGTATAGGACTTGCGCTCGCAGCACGTATTGTCAGGCGATTCAAGAAGGATACCTTCCGCATCATAGAGGAAGAGCCGGAGAGGCTTGCTGAGGTAAAGGGCATTAGCCAGAGAAAGGCTATGGAGATTGCGGACCAGGTCAATGCAAAAAGAGACTTAAGGGAAGCCATGATTTTTTTGCAACAGTACGGCATCAATATGAATCTGGCTGTGAAGATATATAATAAGTATGGCGGAGAGATATACAGTGTGCTCAAGGAAAATCCGTATCGCATGGCGGATGATATCGACGGAGTTGGCTTTAAAACTGCAGATGAGATAGCGGCGCGGGTTGGCATCAAGACTGATTCTGATTTTAGAATAAAAAGCGGTATACAGTATGTTTTGCAGCAGGCTGCCATGGACGGACATACATATCTGCCGATGGAGGAGCTTACGAGGCGTGCTGTATATCTGCTCGGAGTGGAAAGCTCGCAGGTTGAGGCACATTACATGAATCTGGCCATGGACAGGAAGATTGTCATGCAGTTAAAGGATGATATAACCCAGATTTATGCTAACACCTTTTATTATATGGAGGCAAACACGGCAGCCATGCTAAAGCAGCTTGATGTGACGTATGATGTGCCGGATATCGAGATAGAGGCTGCAATCAGAAATATAGAGAAAAAGACAGAGATGGAGCTCGATGAGCACCAGGCTGAGGCGGTGAAGGAAGCAGTCAGAAATGGCCTTTTAGTCATTACCGGAGGACCCGGAACAGGAAAAACCACCACTATCAATACTATTATCAAGTATTTTGAGCTGGAGGGCATGGATATTTTTCTGGCTGCACCGACAGGCCGGGCGGCAAAACGCATGAGTGAGACGACAGGCTACGAGGCACGCACAATCCACCGTATGCTTGAGTTAAACGGCGGCATGGACACAGGAAGCACAGCTGGCTTTGAGAGAAATGAAAGGAATCCGCTCGAGACGGATGTAATCATCATAGATGAGATGTCGATGGTTGATATATCACTCATGTACTCATTGCTAAAGGCGGTTGTGGCAGGTACGAGACTCATACTTGTAGGAGATGTGAACCAGCTTCCGAGCGTGGGACCGGGCAGCGTGCTAAAGGATATTATTGATTCAGGTGCATTCCACACGGTAAAGCTTACAAAGATTTTTCGTCAGGCGAGCACGAGCGATATTATAGTAAACGCCCACAAGATAAATAATGGAGAAGAGGTATCGTTAGATAATAAGAGCATGGATTTCTTTTTTCTAAAGAGATATGATGCCGACAAGATAATAAATGTTACATTACAGCTGATAAAGCAGAAGCTTCCTAAGTTTGTAAATGCTACAGAGTATGATATACAGGTGCTTACGCCTATGAGAAAGGGACTCCTTGGAGTGGAACGTCTAAACGGTATATTGCAGGCGTATATGAATCCGGCAGACAAGAGCAAGCGCGAAAAAGAATACAGGGGCACGATTTTCCGCGAGGGCGACAAGGTGATGCAGATAAAGAACAACTATCAGATAGAGTGGGAAATTAGGACAAAATTCGGACTTTGTGTGGATAAGGGCATGGGAATCTTCAATGGAGATACAGGTATCATTGAGGAAATCAACGATTTTGCCGAGACCATGACCATATCCTTTGACGAGGGCAGAAAGGTGGAGTATCCGTTTAAGCTTTTGGAGGAGCTTGAACTTGCATACGCGGTTACTATACACAAGTCGCAGGGAAGTGAGTACCCGGCGGTCGTTATACCTCTTTTGAGCGGCCCGAGAATGCTTATGAACAGAAATTTGCTCTATACGGCGGTTACAAGAGCAAAGAAATGTGTTACCATAGTGGGTGACGAACAGACATTTTACGAGATGATACAAAACAACTCACAGCAGAGACGCTATAGCGGGCTTAGAGACAGAATAGTGGAGGAGACTATCTGATGAAAATAAGAAAACTTACAAATGAAGAGATAAAAGGGGCATGTGCCTTTGCGGTAAGTATATACAATATCGCAATCAGAGGCTGCTTTCGGACACAGGAGAGTCATCGATATTTTGATGAATATATGGATGCAGACAGGCTGACGGACGAGGAAAGGGCCGGTGTTCTTGTAGTATTCGGTGCGTTTGATAGCAATGTGCTGTGCGGAGTGTGCGGCATGACAAACGAGGGGCATATCACCATGCTGTATGTGCATCCGCAGTATTTAAGACGTGGAATTGGCAAAAAGCTTCTGGAGAGAGTCAGGATATATGCGCGCATGCAGCTTAAGATCATGCAGGTGTCTGTAAACGCAATGCCGGCATACACGGCAGACTACTTCAGGCGTGTGGGCTTTAAAAGTGCATATCAGGGAGGATTTTGCAATGGACAAGACGATATGTACGTTCCTATGACAGCAAAAAGCATATATCAGGTGGAGTATACACCGCGACATATAGCTGATAAGACTTTTATTGCAATTTCAGTTGGCTTTACATGCCTTGTATTTTTTTCAGGACTGATATATGCGGTATGCGCGGGGCTTACTCCGTAACGCTCAGATGCAGTTTTAATGGGCTACAATAGTTGCCGGTCATACTTTGGTGTGAACAGTAACTAATATTGTATACATAAATATGCATATTTATGTAACAAAAAACAGTTGAAAAATCGGCTGTATTATGATACACTTTTTACAATTTAAGCAGATATACTATGCAACTACACTTTATAAGAAAAAAGAGACGCCCTCTTTTTTTTTGCGCAGACGTAAGGTTAGTTGCAGCTAAGAAGCTTATGGTTACAAAGTATAACACGAAAGGGCAGGGTAAAGATGAAAGCATTTTTAATTCTTGAAGATGGTAATGTATTTACCGGAACCAGCATTGGTTCAACAAGGGAAGTCATTAGTGAGATAGTATTTAACACATCAATGACAGGATATCTGGAGGTACTTACAGATCCTTCCTATGCAGGACAGGCTGTTGTAATGACTTATCCACTTATCGGAAATTATGGAATCACACCGGATATGGAGTCGGAAAGACCATGGCCGGATGGATATATAGTAAGAGAGCTGTCGCGTATGCCAAGTAATTTCCGCTGCGAGGGTACGATACAGGATTTCCTCGAGAAAAACGATATTCCGGGAGTGGCCGGCATTGATACACGTGCGCTTACAAAGATTCTCAGGGAAAAGGGTACTATGAACGGAATGATTACCACAAATGAGAATTACAATCTCGATGAGATTATTCCAAAGCTCAAGGCATATACTACAGGCAATGTGGTTGACAAGGTCACATGCACTGAGAAAAAGGTTTTAAAGGGCCAAGGAAAGAGGGTTGCCCTCATGGATTTCGGTGCCAAAAACAACATCGCCAAATCACTCAATGAAAGAGGCTGTGAAGTTACAATTTACCCTGCACACACAACCGCTGAAGAGATACTTGGTGACAATCCTGACGGAATCATGCTCTCAAACGGACCTGGAGATCCAAAGGAGTGTGTAGATATTATAAAGGAAATAAAGAAGCTTTATGACAGCAATGTGCCGATTTTTGCAATCTGCCTCGGACATCAGCTCATGGCACTTGCAACAGGCGCAGATACACACAAGATGAAGTACGGACACAGAGGTGGAAACCATCCGGTTAAGGATCTTGCAACAGGTCGTGTTTATATTTCTTCCCAGAACCATGGATATGTGGTTGACACAGATAAGCTTGACCCTAATGTGGCTGAGCCTGCATTTATAAATGTCAACGACGGCACTAATGAGGGACTTAAGTATGTGAACAAGAATATCTTCACAGTTCAGTTCCATCCGGAGGCATGCCCTGGACCACAGGATTCAGCATATCTTTTTGACCGCTTTATTAACATGATGGGAGGTAACCAGTAATGCCAAGAAATAATGATATTAAAAAAGTATTAGTTATCGGTTCCGGTCCAATCGTAATCGGACAGGCCGCAGAGTTTGACTATGCAGGAACACAGGCCTGCCGTTCCTTAAAAGAGGAGGGCATTGAGGTATGTCTGGTAAACTCAAACCCGGCAACTATCATGACTGATAAGCAGATTGCGGATCAGGTATATATCGAACCACTTACTCTTGAGTCATTAAAAGAGATTATCATAAAAGAAAAGCCTGACAGCATCCTTCCTACACTCGGTGGACAGGCAGGACTCAATCTCGGCATGGAGCTCGCTGAGTGCGGCTTCCTTGATGAGCAGGGAGTAAAGCTTATCGGAACAACAGCAGAGACCATCTTCAAGGCTGAGGACCGTCAGGCCTTCAAGGATACCATGGAGAAAATCGGTGAACCAATCGCGGCTTCACAGGTTGTAAAGAATATCGAGGACGGTATTGCATTTACCAACAAGATTGGTTACCCTGTAGTTCTTCGTCCTGCATTTACACTCGGCGGTTCCGGCGGTGGAATTGCTCACGATGAGCAGGAGCTTATAGACATACTTTCAAATGGACTTCGTCTGTCACGTGTCGGAGAGGTTCTTGTAGAGAGATGTATCGCAGGATGGAAGGAAATCGAGTACGAGGTAATGCGTGATGCCAACGGCAACTGCATCACAGTATGTAACATGGAAAATATCGACCCTGTCGGTGTGCATACAGGAGATTCAATCGTAGTAGCACCTTCGCAGACACTTGGAGATAAAGAGTATCAGATGCTTCGTACATCAGCGCTCAATATCATCAACGAGCTTCAGATTACAGGAGGCTGTAACGTACAGTATGCCCTCAATCCTGACTCATTCGAGTACTGTGTTATCGAGGTAAACCCACGAGTTTCACGTTCATCAGCACTCGCATCAAAGGCTACAGGATATCCTATCGCCAAGGTTACAGCCAAGATTGCACTCGGCTATCACCTCGATGAGATCAAGAACGCTATCACACAGAAGACATACGCAAGCTTTGAGCCAATGCTTGATTACTGTGTAGTCAAGATTCCAAGACTTCCGTTCGACAAGTTCCTCACAGCAAAGCGTACACTTACCACTCAGATGAAGGCTACCGGAGAGGTAATGAGTATCTGCAACAACTTCGAGGGTGCTCTTATGAAGGCTATCAGATCTCTCGAGCAGCATGTTGATTCACTTATGTCTTATGACTTTACAGGTCTTACAGATGATGAGCTTGAGAAACAGCTTGCAGTTGTTGATGACAGACGTATCTGGGTTATCGCAGAGGCGCTCCGCCGTGGAGTTAAATACGAGCATATTCACGAGATTACTAAGATAGATCTTTGGTTTATAGATAAAATCGCAATACTTGTTGAGATGGAGAACCGTTTAAAGACAGAGGAGCTTACAGTTGACCTGTTAAAAGAGGCAAAGCGTATCGAGTTCCCTGACAATGTTATCTCACAGCTTACAGATATTGATGAGGCTGATATCAAGAAGATGCGTTACGACAACGGCATTGTGGCAGCCTACAAGATGGTTGATACCTGTGCCGCAGAGTTTGAAGCAGAGACACCATACTACTACTCAGTATTCGGCAGCGAGAATGAGGCGGTAGAGACAAATCCACAGAAAAAGGTGCTTGTACTTGGTTCAGGACCTATCCGTATCGGACAGGGTGTTGAGTTTGATTACTGTTCAGTTCACTGTACATGGGCGTTTGCCAAGGAAGGCTGGGAGACAATCATCGTAAACAACAACCCTGAGACCGTTTCAACTGACTTTGATATTGCTGACAAGCTCTATTTTGAGCCACTCACAGCAGAGGATGTTGAGAGCATCGTTAATATTGAAAAGCCTGACGGAGCTGTTGTACAGTTCGGTGGACAGACCGCCATCAAGCTTACAGAGGCACTTATGAAGATGGGTGTCAAGATACTTGGAACAAAGGCTGAGGATGTAGACGCAGCCGAGGACAGAGAGCTCTTCGATGAGATTCTTCAGAAGACAGGTATCCCAAGAGCAGCAGGTGGTACAGTATTTACAGCTGAGGAGGCAAAGAAGGTAGCAAACGAGATCGGTTACCCTGTACTTGTCCGTCCTTCATACGTGCTTGGCGGACAGGGTATGAAGATTGCATGGAATGATGATGAAATCGAAGAGTTTATCGGCATCATCAACACAATCACACAGGATCATCCAATCCTTGTAGATAAGTACCTTATGGGTAAGGAAATTGAGGTTGATGCAATCTGTGACGGTACAGATATCCTGATTCCGGGTATCATGGAGCACATCGAGCGTACAGGAGTACACTCAGGAGACTCTATCTCAGTTTACCCTGCACATACTATCTCAGAAAAAGCAAAAGAGACTCTGGTTGAGTATACAAAGAGACTTGCACAGGCACTCCATGTTGTTGGTATGATTAATATCCAGTTTATCGATATGGACGACAACATCTATGTTATCGAGGTAAACCCACGTTCTTCAAGAACAGTGCCATACATCAGCAAGGTTACAGGTATTCCGATTGTAGACCTCGCAGCAAGAATCATCATGGGTGAGACAATAAAGGGCATGGGCTACACACCTGGACTTGCTCCGACAGCCGATTACATTGCAATCAAGATGCCGGTATTCTCATTCGAGAAGCTGCGTGGCGCTGAGATTTCACTCGGACCTGAGATGAAATCAACAGGAGAGTGTCTTGGAATCGACAAGACCTTCAATGGTGCGCTTTACAAGGCATTTGAGGGTGCGGGAGTCGAGCTTCCTAAGTACAAGCAGATGATTATGACTGTAAAGGATGCTGACAAGCCTGAGGCAGTAGGTGTTGCAAAGCGTTTTGAGAAGCTTGGCTACAAGATTTACGCTACAAGAAGTACTGCAAAGTACTTACAGGAGCACGGAGTAAATGCTCTTCGCGTAAACAAGATATCACAGGAGTCTCCAAACGTCATGGATCTTATCCTTGGACACAAGATAGACCTTGTAATCGATACACCTACACAGGGTAACGGAGACAAGACAAGAGACGGTTTCCTTATCAGAAGAAATGCAATCGAGACAGGTGTTTACTGTATCACAGCCATGGATACAGCCAATGCACTTGCACATGCATTAGAGACTGCTTCTGACAAGAAGACACCGGTTGACATTGCAACAGTTAAGAATCTTTAAAAGTATATAGAATATATTTTATCCCCGGACAGTATAGCGGATATGCTGCCCGGGGATTGTTTATAAAATGAAAAATATGCAAAGTTTAATAGAATTTTGACAAATTATTAACAAAACCAATTGATTTTTACATAAATTTGTAGTATAATAACTTTGTTAAAAAATTAACAGCACGGATGTGCAATACAATTTAAAGGAGATAATATAATGGCAAAGAAAGTTGTAATCGCAAGTGCTTGCCGTACAGCAATCGGCAAAATGGGCGGAGCATTAAGCAATACTCCAGCCGCAGATTTAGGTGCAATCGTAATCAAGGAGACTTTAAACCGTGCAGGTGTTGCTCCTGAGATGGTTGACGAGGTTAAGATGGGTTGTGTTATCCAGGCAGCTCAGGGACAGAACGTAGCTCGTCAGGCTTCTATCAAGGCAGGACTTCCAATCGAGGTTCCGGCTATCACAATCAATGTTGTTTGTGGATCAGGTCTTAAGTGCGTAAACGACGCTGCTACAATGATCAAGGCCGGTGAGGCTGATATCGTTGTTGCCGGTGGTATGGAGAACATGTCAATGGCTCCTTACGCTATGACAAAGGCACGTTTCGGATACAGAATGAACAATGCAACAATCATCGATACAATGGTTAACGATGCTCTTACAGATGCATTCAACCACTATCATATGATGATCACAGCTGAGAATGTATGTGATAAATACGGCATCACTCGTGAAGAGCTTGATGAGTTCTCAGCAAACTCACAGCAGAAGTGTGAGGCAGCTATCGCAGCAGGCAAGTTCGATGATGAGATCGTTCCTGTACCTGTTAAGGTTAAGAAAGAAATCGTTGAGTTCAAAAAGGACGAGGGACCTCGTGCCGGAACAACAGTAGAGACTCTTTCTAAGCTTCGTTGCTGCTCAGGTAAAGAGGGCGGACTTGTTACAGCTGGTAACGCATCAGGAATCAATGATGGTGCTGCAGCAGTAGTTGTAATGAGCGAAGAGAAAGCTAAGGAGCTCGGTGTTAAGCCATTAGCTACATGGGTAGCAGGAGCACTTGGCGGAGTTGAGCCTGAGATCATGGGTGTTGGACCGGTAGCTTCTACAAAGAAGGTTCTTGCAAAGACAGGTCTTTCAATTGATGATTTCGATCTTATCGAGGCAAACGAGGCATTTGCTGCACAGTCAATCGCTGTAGCAAGAGATCTTGGCTTCGATATGAGCAAGGTAAATGTAAACGGTGGTGCTATCGCACTCGGACATCCTGTAGGAGCTTCAGGCTGCCGTATCCTTGTTACATTATTACATGAGATGCAGAAGAGAGGATCTAACAGAGGTCTTGCAACACTTTGTATCGGTGGTGGAATGGGATGTTCTACTATCGTTGAGAAGTACTAATTTTCTTTGCCAATAGATATATGAGGGGATGCAGGTGCATCCCCTTGTAGTGTGAATTAGTTTATTCACATCAGTTTATATATATGATTAAGTTATGCTGCAGAGGCTTAGCACTTAAAGCTTTTTGCACCATAATATATTTTAGGAGGAATTAAAATGAAGGTTGGAATTATCGGTGCTGGTACAATGGGCCAGGGAATCGCAAAAGCATTCGCACAGGTAGATGGATACGAGGTAGCACTCTGCGATATTAAGCAGGAGTGGGCTGAAGGCGGAAAAGACAAGATTGCAAAAGGATATGCAAGACTTGTAGCAAAAGAGAAAATGACACAGGAGAAGGTTGACGGCATTCTTGCAAGCATCACTCCTGGTTTAAAAGAAGATCTCTGCAAGGATTGTGACCTCATCGTTGAGGCTGCTTTCGAGGATATGCAGGTTAAGAAAACTACATTCGCTGAGTTAGACAAGATTGCTAAGCCAGAGTGTATTTTCGCTTCAAATACATCATCACTTTCAATCACAGAGATTGGAAACGGACTTACACGTCCATTAATCGGTATGCACTTCTTCAACCCTGCTGACCGTATGAAGTTAGTAGAGGTTATCGCAGGTGTTAACACACCTGTTGAGACAGTTGATTCAATCAAGAAGATTGCAGAGGAGATCGGCAAGACACCTGTACAGGTTAACGAGGCTGCCGGTTTCGTAGTAAACCGTATCCTTATCCCAATGATCAACGAGGCTGCTTTCATCAAGATGGAGGGCGTTTCAGATATCGCCGGAATCGATGCAGCTATGAAGCTTGGTGCTAACCATCCAATGGGACCATTAGAGCTTGGAGATTTCATCGGACTTGATATCTGCCTTGCAATCATGGACGTTCTTTACAATGAGACAGGTGACAGCAAGTATCGTGCATGCCCACTCCTTCGCAAGATGGTAAGAGGCGGAAACCTTGGATGCAAGAGCGGCAAGGGATTCTACGTTTACAATGCAGATCGTACAAAGACACCTGTAGACGCACAGTAAATGAGATTAAAACAAAATATAAATTTCAAGGAGAATAAATCATGGATTTCACTTTAGATCAGAAACATGAGATGGCTCGCGACCTTTTCAAACAGTTCGCAGAGACAGAAGTTAAACCTCTTGCACAGGAGACTGACGAGACAGAGGTATTCCCAGCAGAGACAGTTGCTAAGATGGGAAAATATGGATTCATGGGCATTCCTGTACCAAAGGAGTACGGCGGACAGGGCTGTGATCCACTTACATACGTTATGTGTGTAGAAGAATTATCAAAGGTTTGTGGTACAACAGGCGTTATTGTATCTGCTCATACATCACTTTGTATCGATCCTATTATGACATTCGGTACAGAGGAACAGAAGAAAAAATATGTTCCTGACCTTGCTTCAGGCAAGAAGATCGGTGCTTTCGGTCTTACTGAGCCGGGCGCTGGTACAGATGCACAGGGATGTCAGACAAAGGCCGTTTTAGACGGAGACGAGTGGGTTCTTAACGGATCTAAGTGCTTCATCACAAACGGTAAGGTTGCTGATGTTTACATCATCATCGCTATTACAAGCATCACAGAGGACAAGCGTGGACGCAAGAAGAAGAACTTCTCTGCATTCATCGTAGACAAGGGAACACCTGGATTCTCATTCGGAACAAAAGAGAAGAAGATGGGTATCCGCGGATCATCTACATACGAGCTTATCTTCGAGGATGCACGTATTCCAAAGGATGCATTACTTGGAAAAGAGGGAAGAGGTTTCCCAATCGCTATGCATACACTTGATGGTGGACGTATCGGAATCGCTGCTCAGGCACTTGGTATTGCAGAGGGCGCATTAGAGAGAACTATCGAGTACACAAAGGAAAGAAAGCAGTTCGGCCGTTCAATCGCACAGCAGCAGAATACACAGTTCAAGCTTGCAGATATGGCTACACGTATCGATGCAGCTAAGTATCTTGTATACGCAGCAGCTATGAAGAAGGCAGAGTTTGCTAAGAACCCTAAGGTTTCTTACTCAGTAGATGCAGCAAAGGCTAAATTATTCGCAGCAGAGACAGCTATGGCTGTTACAACAGAGTGCGTTCAGTTATTCGGTGGATACGGATATATCCGTGAGTACGATGTAGAGCGTATGATGCGTGATGCTAAGATTACAGAGATCTACGAGGGAACTTCAGAGGTTCAGCGTATGGTTATTTCAGGCTCATTACTCAGATAGTTAAGAGAGCTATCATAACTGTAGAGCTACTTAGAATAAATAAAGGAGAACAAATACATGAATATCGTAGTATGTATTAAACAGGTTCCTGATACAAAGGGTGGAGTAAAATTCAATCCTGACGGAACACTTGATAGAGCTTCAATGCTTGCAATCATGAATCCAGATGACAAGGCTGGTCTTGAGGCAGCACTTAGAATCAAAGACGAGACAGGCGCAAAGGTTACAGTTCTTACAATGGGACTTCCAAAGGCTGATGCAATCCTTCGTGAGGCAATGGCTATGGGCGCTGATGATGCAGTTTTAGTAACAGACAGAGTACTTGGTGGAGCTGATACATGGGCTACATCTACTACAATTGCAGGTGCATTAAGAAATCTCGATTATGATTTAATCATCACAGGCCGTCAGGCTATCGATGGAGATACAGCACAGGTTGGACCACAGATCGCAGTTCATCTTGGACTTCCTGTAATCTCATACGCAGAGGATATCAAGGTTGAGGGAGATTCTGTAGTCGTTAAGCGTCAGTACGAGGACAGATATCACGTAGTTAAAGCTAAGATGCCTTGTCTTATCACAGCTCTTTCAGAGTTAAATGAGCCTAGATATATGACACCGGGCGGAATCTTCGATGCATTTGACAAAGAGGTAACTGTCTGGGGCAGAGCTGACCTTAAGGATGTTGACGATTCAGATCTTGGACTTAAGGGATCACCTACAAAGATTGCTAAGGCATCTGACAAGGTACCTAAGGGAGCTGGAGAAAAGGTTAACCTTGATCCAACAGAGTCAGTAAACTATCTCATGGAGAAATTCAAAGAGAAACATATCATCTAGTATGGAGGAACCAAAAATGGGTTTAGAAGAATATAAGGGCGTATATATCTACGCACAGCAGGTAGACAATAAGCTTAGCGACATCGCCTTTGAGTTAGTCGGTAAAGCTAAAGAGTTAGCAGCAGATTTAAATACAGAGGTTACTGCAGTACTTCTTGGATCTAACGTAAAGGCTCTTGCAACAGAGCTCGGTGAGTACGGCGCAGACAAGGTAATCGTTGTAGACAATCCTGCACTTGAGACATACAGAACAGAGCCATACGCACAGGCTCTTGTATCAGTAATCAACGAGTACAAGCCGGAGATCATGTTAGTTGGTGCAACAGCTATCGGACGTGACCTCGGACCAACAGTTTCAGCAAGAGTTAAGACAGGTCTTACAGCTGACTGTACAAAGCTTGAGATTGGTGATTTCCCAATCAACGCTATGCCTGGACAGGAGCAGAAGCACAACCAGCTTCTCATGACACGTCCTGCATTCGGTGGAAACACAATCGCAACAATCGCTTGTCCTGACAACCGTCCACAGATGGCAACAGTTCGTCCTGGTGTTATGCAGAAGCTTCCTAAAGAGGCTGGCAGAGCAGCAGAGGTTATCGAGTTCAATCCTACACTCGAGGAGAACAACCGTTATGTTGAGATCATGGATATCGTTAAGGCAGTTGGCAACGTAGAGAACATCATGGACGCTAAGGTACTTGTATCAGGCGGACGTGGAGTTGGAAGCGCTGAGAACTTCGAGATGCTTCGTGACCTTGCTTCATGCTTCAAGGGTGGTATGGTATCATGCTCTCGTGCAGCAGTAGAGAACGGCTGGTTAGCACAGGATTATCAGGTAGGACAGACAGGAAAGACTGTACGTCCACAGATTTACTTTGCAATCGGTATCTCAGGAGCCATCCAGCACGTAGCAGGTATGGAGGAGTCTGATCTCATCATCGCCATCAACAAGGACGAGGATGCTCCAATCTTCGACGTAGCTGATTACGGCTTAGTAGGAGATTTAAAGAAGATCGTTCCTCAGCTTACAGCAGCTCTTAAAGAGGCAAATGCTGACGCATAATAATGCAATAAAATTACATTACTAATACATTTAAACACAGTACTGTTTATCGCAGTGCTGTGTTTTTTTGACCATAAATAAAGCGTAATCTTTGTTATACTACGACATCTAGTCGCATATTATAAATTTGCCCCCACATTTATGAAAAATTCGGCTAATTTTACAATTGAGGCATTTATCCCAATGTGATAGAATAACATCGTTCAATCAAATGTGGAGGAATTGGATTTCGAAAAGTTAAAAACTTTAGCGCCATGCACCGGCAGGTACGTAAAAATGATGCCGGTTAACGAGGTTTCAGGTTATCGAAAATTCGGCGGATGCCTGGACGCATATATGGATGCGCATCTCGAGCCAAATATGATGGAGACATCAAAACAAAGCGAGAGAACCATAAAAATCAAGTAGCTATTCAGTACAGAACAGTTACATATTTGTACATTTAAAATTATATATCGAAAAGGAGATCTAACACTATGTGTGGAATTATAGGATTTACAGGTCGTTTAGAGGCACAGAAGATTTTGACGGAAGGACTCGCAGCGTTAGAGTATCGTGGATACGACAGTGCAGGTATCGCTTATTTCAAGGATACAGGCAAGATTTCTATTCGCAAAACCGTCGGAAAGGTTAAGGATCTTCTCGCTATCTGCGATGATGAGAACAATTCAACCTGCGGAATCGGACATACAAGATGGGCAACACACGGCGGAGTTACCAATGCCAATGCTCATCCTCACAAGGTTGGAAATGTCGCACTCATCCACAATGGTATCATTGAGAATTACCATGAGATCGTAAACAAGTTTGATCTTGCAGACTCTCTTATATCTGAGACAGATACAGAGGTAGCAGCGGCTCTTATCAACAAGCTCTATGACGGAGATCCAAAGGCTACTATTAAGAAGGCAGTAGCAGAGCTTCAGGGTTCATTTGCGTTCTGTATCATGTTCAAGGATCAGCCGGGAAAGATTTTTGCTGTCAGAAATGTAAGCCCGATGGTTGCAACATATTGCGATGACGGAGCATTTATTGCATCAGATCTTACAGCGTTTATCAAATATTCAAAGCGCTATTTTATACTTCCGGAGTACACTATCATGACAATGACTGCTGATGGAATCGAAATGGAGGATTTAGAGGGTAAGAAAGTTGAGCCGGATTATCTTGAGGTAAACTGGGATGTGACGGCAGCTCAGAAGGATGGATATCCGCATTTCATGATCAAGGAAATTCATGAGCAGCCAACAGCTATCACAAGGACTATCACTCCAAGAATCAAGGATTCACTTCCTTGTTTTGAGGATGATAATATCCCGGATTCGTTCTTCGAGGATATAAGCGACATAACAGTTGTAGCATGCGGTACAGCCATGTATGCTGGAATGGTCGGAAAAGCTCTTTTAAAGAACAAGTTTGGTATTCCCGTTTCTGTTGAGATTGCATCAGAGTTCAGATATGAGCAGCCTGTTCTCACAGACAGGTCAATGGTTATTTTTGTGTCACAGTCAGGTGAGACAATCGATACCTTAGAGGCACTTCGTCTGGCTAATAAGTATACTAAAAAGACGCTTTCTATCGTAAATGTTAAGGGCTCAACAATAGCCCGTGAGAGCAACTATGTACTTTATACACACGCAGGTCCTGAGATTGCCGTGGCAAGTACCAAGGCATACACAGTTCAGGTGGCAAGCTTTTACCTGATTGGATGCAAGCTTGGTCTTGTATCCGGCCGTATGACCAAGGAAGAGGCAAAGACATTTATTGAGAATCTGCAGGAGGTTCCAAATCTCATTGAGTCAGTTATCACACAGGCACCTGAGATTGAACAGCTTACGAAGAGAATGACAAATGCTGCAAATGCGTTTTACATAGGACGAGGACTTGATTATGCATTAAGCATGGAGGGCGCACTCAAGCTCAAAGAGATTTCATATATTCATGCTGAGGCTTATGCAGCAGGCGAGTTAAAGCACGGTACAATCGCGCTCATCAGCGAGGGGGTTCCGGTTATCGCAGTTGCTACACAGAGCCATGTATACAGCAAGGTCATCTCAAATATCCGCGAGGTAAAGGCGAGAGGCGCATACGTTATCCTTCTTAGCAGGGATAAGGATATTACAGATAAGTCAATCTGTGATGTGCATATCTCACTCCCACAGGCACCGGATGAGTTTGTGATTTTCGAGTCAGTTATAATCTGTCAGCTTATCGCTTACTACACATCAACAGGAAAGGGCTTAAACCCTGACCAGCCACGTAACCTTGCAAAATCAGTTACAGTAGAATAAATAATTTCCCCGGACATTTATACGATGTCCGGGGATTTTTTTTCACGCTTGTGAGATACAATGCAGCATATGTAAGACATCGATGTATATGTCAGTGATTTGCACCGTACCAACACATTTTGTTAAAAAATTGTTAAAAAAATAACAAAAACTGCTTTACACACTTCTTGCACGGTGGTATGATACATAAATGCGGGTTACTCATACGAGAATCCAGCAGCCATACAATTTTCATGTGCGCTTTTATGCCGTGTGACAGAATCACAGCATAACAGAATTAGGACGAGACCCATATGGGCTTATACCAAAAGGAGGAAAAACAATGCGCAATTCAAAAACAAACGAACTTGTACTGACAGGTTTATTCACAGCCATTATCATTATCATGGCATTCACACCACTCGGATATATTCCGCTCGTAGTTATCAACGCTACGATTATTCACATTCCGGTAATCCTTGGTTCACTTTTCTGCGGACCTAAAAAGGGAGCATTCCTTGGATTTGTATTCGGATTTACCAGTTGTCTAAAGGCAACTATAGTCGGAGGAACTCTTTCATCCTTTGTATTTTCGCCGGTGCTTGCCGCATCTCTGGTCGGAACCTCAGGTATATTTAAGAGCTTATTCATAGCATTTGTTCCAAGAATTTTAGTAGGTGTTATACCTTATTTTGTATATATAGGCATCAAAAAGGTGCTTGCGTCAGAGAAGAAAAATCTCTGGGGAACAGTTTTAAATGTGCTCATGTCAGTATTCCTTGCATTCGGAGTATATGCATTCCTCGGCAAGATGTCAGAGTCACTTTCACAGGCAGCCGCTTTAGGAATCGGCATAGCAGTCGGAGCTGTAGTATTTATAGTAGTTGAGGCTGTATTTATCAGAAAGAGCACACAGGTTATTCCGTTTGTATATGCAGGTGTAGCCGGTGCCATGACCAATACACTGCTTGTAATGGGCTCAATCTTCGTGCTTTACAAGGATGCTTATGCAGATGCAATCGGTGTGGCAGGAAACGCTGTGCTGGGCGTTATCACCGGAGTCATCAGCTTTAACGGAGTAATTGAGGCAATAGTTGCCGCAATCATCGTATACCTTGTTGGATTGGTTTTAAATACTATCAAACCAATTGCAGCAAAATAAATTTAGATAGATTTAAAATAAATGTGAAATTGTATGTACGGCGGACTGATAAGGTCCGCCTGTTTTATAAGCAGTTGGACTAGGAACGGTAAAAAAGCATTTGAGTTAAAAGAAAGGCATGATACAAGGTGAAACATATGCATGAAATAGACATAATGGATATCGGCGGCTTCAAAATAGGCCAGGCCGAGGACACTAAGGGCTTGACCGGCTGTACGGTATTTCTTTTTGATAAACAGTCACCGGCGGGAGTTGACATAAGGGGAGGCGGACCGGCTTCGCGGGAGACACCACTTTTAAATCCTGTGGCAGATGCAAAGGGTATCCATGCTCTTGTACTGTCAGGCGGCTCTGCCTTTGGTCTGGATGCAGCGGGAGGCGTGATGAAGTATCTCGAGGAGCGCGATATAGGCTTTGATGTGGGAGTCACAAAGGTGCCTCTTGTGGTGCAGTCGTGTATTTTTGACCTGGTAATAGGTGATAAAAATGCAAGGCCAGATGGCAAAATGGCATACAAGGCTTGTGAGAACGCTTCTTATGATACCTTTTTACAGGGAAATTATGGAGCCGGAATGGGTGCAACAGTCGGCAAATATATGGGGCGTGAGCGCAGCATGAAGAGCGGAATAGGAGCCTATGCAGTACAGCTTGGAGAACTGAAGGTTGGAGCAGTGGTGACACTGAACGCACTTGGTGACATATATGACATAGATACAGATAAGAAAATTGCCGGAGCACTGGATGAAAATGGGCTGCTTTTTGATGACGAGACAGCGTATTTTGAGGCAGCGGCAAAGATTCAGAATATGTTTACAGGAAACACCACAATTGGTACAATAATAACAAATGCAAAGCTTGACAAGACCGCACTCAACAAGGTGGCATCCATGGCTCACAATGGCTATGGCAGAGCAATCAGACCCGTGCACACGATGGCAGACGGAGATTCAATCTATGCTGTATCAGTGGGCAGTGTGCCTGCCGATATCAATCTGGTGGGGCCAATGAGTGCCTATGTCATGGCAAAGGCCATTGCCAATGCAGCTAGAAGTGCAAAGTCTGTGGATGGCTACAAAGCATTTTGCGATGTAAACAAAAAATGACTGCAGAATAATAGTTTTATACAGAGGTGAAAATCATGTTAAAAGGAAAAACAGTAGTTTTGGGAGTGACAGGAAGCATAGCGGCATACAAGATAGCAAACCTTGCGAGTATGCTTGTAAAACAGCACGCCGATGTCAACGTCATAATGACACACAATGCAACAAATTTTATAAATCCAATCACATTTGAAACTCTCACAGGCAACAAGTGCCTCGTGGACACATTTGACAGAAACTTTGAATTCAACGTGGAGCATGTGGCGCTCGCAAAGAGAGCAGACATCTTTATGGTGGCACCTGCATCAGCCAATGTGATAGGCAAGATGGCAAACGGAATCGCAGACGATATGCTTACCACCACAATACTTGCAGCCAAATGTCCTAAGCTTGTTTCTCCTGCCATGAATACCAATATGTACGAGAACAGGATTGTGCAGGACAATATCAAAAAGCTCGAACACTACGGCTTTGAGATGATAAAGCCGGCTGAAGGATATCTTGCATGCGGAGACACCGGTGCAGGAAAAATGCCGGAGCCACAGACACTTTTCAACTACATAATGAGGACAATAGCCTGTGAAAAGGACCTGGCGGGCAAGAATGTACTCATCACAGCCGGAGCGACGCAGGAAAAAATAGACCCGGTACGTTTTATCACCAATCACTCAACAGGTAAGATGGGGCGTGCCATAGCAGAAAACTGTATGCTCCGCGGTGCGCATGTTACACTGGTCAACGCTTCAGTATCGGTTGAGCCACCTATGTTTGTAGATGTGGTAAATGTGACATCGGCCGCAGACATGGCAGACGTGGTGAAATCAAAGGCTGCTGAACAGGATATTATCATCATGACCGCAGCAGTAGCGGATTTTTGCCCATCACATCCGGCTGATGAGAAAATAAAGAAAAATGACAGCTCATATGAGTCTGTAATTGAGCTTGAGCGAACAGAGGACATCCTTTCATACCTCGGAGCACACAAGGCTAAGGGACAGCTCATATGCGGTTTTTCTATGGAAACCCAGAATATGCTTGAAAACTCGAAAGCAAAGCTTGCAAAGAAAAATGCAGATATGATAGTGGCAAACAACCTAAAGGTAGCAGGTGCAGGCTTTGGAACAGATACCAATGTGGTCACACTCATCACGGCTGACGACTGCACAGAGCTTGAAATCATGGACAAGAGCTGCGTTGCAGCAAGGATTATGGACCGGTTGCTGCAGATGTAGAGCTTCGATTTTAGGTTGAGAGTGGGTGCGTGGAGCGGGTGGCGTACAGATTATATGTCACCTGCTCTTATAACTCCTTAGCCTAGTGGGAGTAAATGCCGCCATCAGCAGAGCTTATTAGGCGCGAAAAATCAAACGCGCATTTTACCTCAATATATAAATTCAGGTTGTGCTGCTTGAACGAGTATTTTCCGCGCCGCTTTTGCTGATGGCGGCATATAACTTCCACACGGCACGTCGTAAATCGAGCAGATGACATATAATCTGTACGCCACCCACTCCACGCACCTAATATACTTTTATGATAAAATTTAAGAACTACATCTGCGGTATTGTTACACCGCGCAGTCCACAGCCGGCAGCTCCCCGGTCACATCGAGGAAGAGATTTGTAAAGGTCTGCTCATAGTAAGGCTCCACCCAGAGCAGGCCGATGCCGAGCGACAGCACGCAAAGCACAAGCATACCGATGAAGCTTACGTTAATGTAAATGACTCTGAGTATGTTGCCGCGAATCAGTTTTATTGCATGAGTCAGACATGCAAATACTGATAAATCATCGCGAGAGAGCACCAGATACAGGTAAAATGGAAACAGAACCAGTACAATAAAGCTGAGCACGGCACTTGCAGCATATAAAGCGATAGCAATTCCCATGGTGTCACCGCTTAGTTTGAAAAAGTTTCTGGCTACAAGGAAAGGCACCTTTGCAATCATAGAGATGGCATAATATATGATGTATGCTCCAAAATATCTGTTGGAGTGATTCATAAAGCAGTAGAAGACATCGCTGATACGGCACTCTTTCTTTCTTGCCATATTAAGGTGGAAACGTATGAGTCCCATCTGCAGCACGCCGACCACGATAGATAAAAGCACCTCGGCAATGTAGTAGATGACGGTCTGAACCTTTGTCGCATATACATTTCCGAGCAGGTAGGTAAACGGCAGGTCGCTAAACAGATTTATGAGTGTGACAGTGAGAAAAACGCTCATGCTAAGTCTGTATCTTCCGTTCAGGTTCTCTCTTGATATTCTTTTTAATTCTTTGGATTTCTTTTTTGGGTTCATTATATTTCTCCTGAAATAATAGTTTTGAATTAATGCTTAAATTAGGCTTAATTTAATGTTTAAATTAATGCTTTGACAATTGTCAGATATATAGCATATACTTGTATTCATATGGTTACACAAAATCACAGGAAGGACCACACATATCATGCAGACAGATGAAACAATCGACAGGTATTTCTATATAACGGGCTGGATATGCATAGCTGTATTTGCGGCTCTTGCGGCAGTGATTGGAGTATGCGGTACGCAGATACTCACAAAGATGCCTCCATGTCCGCTGCACGCATATACAGGCTACTATTGTCCGGGGTGCGGTGGCACGAGAGCCACATTTGCGCTGCTGCATGGACATCTGATAAGGTCGTTTGTACTCCATCCGTTTGTGCCGTATACAGCCGTTTTTGGAGGCTGGTTTATGCTGTCACAGACGCTGCAGCGGATAAGCCGCGGCAGGCTGCACATCGGAATGCACTTCAGGCCATTATATATGTGGCTTGCACTTGCCATTATTGTGGTAAACTGTATAGTCAAAAATATGCTTATATTATTTTGCGGTATCCATCTGCTGAAGTAGCTCATTGTAGTCGATACCGGTAAGGTTCTGGTATTCCTTTAATATACCCTCTATGCTTCCATATTCGTGAAGCATGGCGGCAAACGAACCGATATAGATAATAAGAGTGATAACAACAGCGGCAAACGCAATCCAGAATGAGGTCATAGCCATGCTGCTCATTGAGGTGGCACCGCCTTTTGACAGTAACGCAAAAATCATGGCAAGCGAGCCGCATATGATAGACACATAAATACAGCTGCACGACGCGATGGCAATTATTGAAAGCACAAGTGCTGCAACCTCCATATTGCGTGAGCGTTTATTGTAGAAATTGTTGTTGGGATTAAAGCCCGGCCCATAATTGTTGCCGAAATTATAGTTATAATCCTGATTATAATCAAATTTTTGTGGATCCATAATAAAATTCCTTTCTATAAAGTTGATTTTATTGTATCACTTCATTTATAATACGAAAAGAATAAGTTTTTTAAAGAGGTAAAAAAATGGATATTATTGCTGCAATTGCAGAAGAACTGCAGATTAAAAAAGGACAGGCCGAGGCCGCTGTCAAGCTGATAGATGAGGGAAACACCATTCCTTTTATCGCCAGATACCGAAAGGAGGCAACCGGCTCATTAAATGATGAGGTGCTCAGAAATCTCTTCGACAGACTGACATATCTACGTAATCTTGAGGACAAGAAGCAGACAGTGCTTGCAAGCATTGAGGAGCAGGGCAAGCTTACGGATGAGCTTAAGAAGGCAATCCTTGAGGCACAGACACAGGTGGCGGTTGACGATTTGTACAGACCTTACCGTCCGAAGAGAAGAACCCGTGCCACAATCGCAAAGGAAAAGGGCTTAGAGCCACTGGCACAGACCATTTTAGCGCAGGAATCGTCTGTTGATATCATGGCAGAAGCAGCTAAATATGTGGATGCAGAAAAAGACGTGGCAGATGAAGCGGCTGCACTTGCCGGAGCAAAGGATATCATTGCAGAGAACGTATCAGACAATGCCGGTTACAGAACAAAAATCAGAGAGCTTACCATGCAAAAGGGGCGTCTTGTATCGACAGCCAAGGATCCGGAGGTGGAGTCTGTCTATGAGATGTACTATGAATTTGATGAGGCTCTTTCCAAGGTGGCAGGTCACAGAACACTCGCAATTAACCGTGGTGAGAAGGAAAAAATCCTCACAGTAAAGATAGAGGCACCGACAGAGGATATCATAAAATATCTTAAAAAGCAGGTTATCACAAATGATGTAGCGTCTACAGCAGCCGTACTCACAGAGGTAGTGGAGGATGCGTACGACAGGCTTATTGCACCTGCCATAGAGCGTGAAATCAGAAACAATCTGACAGAGGAAGCAGAGGATGGTGCCATAAAGGTATTCGGAAAGAACTTGGAGCAGCTTCTCATGCAGCCTCCAATTGCAGGACAGGTTGTGCTTGGATGGGATCCGGCATTCCGTACAGGCTGCAAGATTTCTGTCGTAGACCCTACAGGAAAGGTGCTCGATACCACAGTAATCTACCCGACAGCACCACAGAACAAGGTCGAGGAGGCAAAGGCCGTAATCAAAAAGCTCATAGACAAGCATCATGTCACTCTTATCTCACTCGGAAACGGAACAGCATCGCGTGAGTCAGAGCAGGTGATTGTTGAGCTGTTAAAGGAAATTCCGGTAAAGGTGCAGTACATCATAGTAAATGAAGCAGGTGCGTCAGTATATTCAGCCAGCAAGCTTGCCACGGAGGAGTTTCCGAATTTTGATGTGGGACAAAGAAGTGCCACATCCATGGCGCGTAGACTTCAGGATCCGCTCGCTGAGCTTGTAAAGATTGATCCAAAGTCAATCGGAGTCGGACAGTATCAGCACGATATGAACCAGAAAAAGCTCTCAGAGGCACTCGGAGGAGTTGTAGAGGATTGCGTAAATAAGGTTGGTGTAGATTTAAATACAGCATCAGTTTCATTGCTTGAGTACATATCAGGCATCTCAAAGACCATTGCCAAAAACATCGTGGACTACAGAGAGGAAAACGGTAAATTCACATCACGTTCACAGCTTCTTAAGGTAGCAAAGCTTGGGCCGAAGGCATTTGAACAGTGTGCAGGCTTCATGCGTATCTCAGACGGAAAGAACCCGCTTGATGCCACAGGCGTGCATCCTGAGTCATATGATGCCACAAAGGCAGTGCTTGAAAAGCTTGGCTACACCATGGAGGATGTAAAGAACGGAAATGTAGTTGGAATCTCAAAGAAGGTATCTGATTACAAGGCGCTCGCAGACGAGGCAGGAGTTGGTGAAATCACACTGCGTGACATCGTAAAAGAGCTTGAAAAGCCGGCAAGAGACCCACGTGAGGATATGCCAAAGCCAATTCTAAGAAGCGATGTCCTTGAGATGAAGGACCTCACACCGGGTATGGTATTAAAGGGCACAGTCAGAAATGTAATAGATTTCGGATGCTTTGTGGATATAGGAGTACACCAGGATGGACTTGTGCATATCTCAGAGATATGTGACCGCTATATCAAGCACCCGCTTGAGGCTGTCAGTGTAGGGGACATAGTAGATGTGCAGGTTATGAGCGTTGACCTCAAAAAGCAGCGCATCCAGCTTACCATGAAAATCGGACAGGGCACAGACAAGGCCGGTAAGTCAGAAAACAGCAGCAGTGGCAAAAACAATGTTGATAACAAGGCTGACAGAAGTAATAGAAATAACGGCGGCAGGAATAGCAGAAACGATAGAAATAGTACAGGCAGCAAGAATAATAACAACAGAAACAAAAAGCCACACTACATAAAGGGCAAGAAAAATAATTTCTTTGACAATATTATTCTTGATAATTAAAAACACCTTGACAAAACACTTCAAAGTGCATATCATAAATTTGTAAAAAAAATAGGAATTCTTCAGGGCAGGGTGCGATTCCCTACCGGTGGTACAGCCCACGAGCCGCAAGGCATGATTCGGTGTGATTCCGAAGCCGACAGTATAGTCTGGATGAGAGAAGATTATTAGGTGTCATTACACTGTGATATTAAGTCCCGGAAGATTTTCTTCCGGGATTTTTTAAAGCCGCTATTCAGATTTCAGATAGCTGCACTCACAATATCCTCAGGATTCCTTAAGCATCAAAGGAGTGTAAAATGGACGTAACAACAAACAACACAAAATCAAAAGTAAACATCAGACTTTTAGTCGGCACAGGAATGTTAAGCGGACTTGCATTTGTACTTCAGTACCTCGAGTTTCCAATTCCAATCATGCCGTTTTTTATTAGGTTTGATTTTTCAGACCTGCCTGCACTTATCGGAGCATTTGCATACGGACCGTTAGCAGGAGTGATTGTAGAGTTTATCAAGAACCTGCTTCACTGTACAGTAACACAGAGCTTTACGGTAGGAGAGCTTTCAAACTTTATTCTCGGAGCAGTATTTACAGGAACGGCAGGGCTTATATACAAGAAGAACAAGACTAAAAAGGGTGCCATCATTGGTGCGATAGTCGGCTCGGTTATAATGGGAATCATCAGCTTCCCGTCAAACCTGTTTATTGTATATCCGGCATATGAGAAGTTTACACCAATAAATGAAATCATGGATGCATACAGCAAACTTCTCCCATCAGTAGGCAAGCTGTGGCAGGCACTTTTAATATTCAATGTTCCGTTTACCATCGTAAAGGGACTTATATCAACACTTATCACAGTGCTTATATACAAGAGACTGTCACCGGTTTTAAAGGGCAGAGGATAGAGAAAATACCTGACACAATATATATTAGTCACAAACATAAAGAGCGCAGTCAATTGCGCTCTTTTCTTTTTTTAAAAGGAATGTTATAATAAACCCAAATATTTAGTTGGGAGCAGGACATGAAGCTTGAATTTGATGTAAAAGTAACAGAAAAAGATTTATATTCATTTAATATAGAGCAGGCGTACAAGGGCAGTCAGGGTGTCATATCATTGCTGTTTGCTGTGCTCTTGGCTGCGGCAGCAGTGTTAAGCGCACAAAAAGGCAATACGGAGTATGTGGTGCTTTATATTATAGTTGGTATTCTGGTGCTGCTATATGTGCCGTTTTCACTCAAGGGCAGGGTAAAGATGATTATGAAGACAAATGAAGTTTTCTCAAAGCCACTGCATTTTGAGATAGATGAAAAGAACATAAAAGTAAGCCAGGGCGAGGAGATGGCGCAGCTTCCGTGGGAGCAGGTGTACAGATTCGTGGCAAATGATAAGAGGATACTTATATTCAGCAACAGGAAGAATGCATACATTCTCTCAAAGGAGCAGCTGGGCGACAGCTATGAGCCGTTAAAGGAGCTGGCAGGCAGTACACTGGAGAAATACAGACTGAAAATCAAATAAACAAAATAGATATAAGATAAAATAAATAGATAAGGGTATAAGCTGGTAATATGAGTAGTGAAGGAAATATAACAGTAATAGAAAGCTTTTCGGCAGATGATACGCATGCACTTGGGGTTACGCTTGGACAGCAGGCAAAGCCGGGGGATGTGTGTACACTTGTGGGTGATTTAGGAGTGGGTAAAACAGTGCTCACGCAGGGCATAGCAGAGGGGCTTGGCATCACAGAGCCGATAAACAGCCCTACATTTACCATAGTGCAGGTGTACGAGGAGGGGAGGCTTCCGTTTTATCATTTCGATGTATACAGGATTGGTGACATTGAGGAGATGGATGAAATAGGCTATGAGGATTATTTCTACGGAGATGGGCTTACGATGATAGAGTGGGCAAATCTCATTGAGGAGATACTCCCAAAGAAGAGAAAAGAGATTACTATTGAAAAAGACCTGGAGAAAGGCTTTGACTATAGAAAAATAACAATAAAAGAGGTTTTATAATGAAGATACTTGCGCTTGACAGCTCAGGGCTTGTGGCCAGTGTGGCTGTCGTATCGGACGATAATCTGATAGGAGAATACACGATAAATTATAAAAAGACACATTCGCAGACACTTCTTCCGATGCTTGATGAGGTGGCTAAGATGACAGAGCTTGACCTTAATACAATAGATTTTATTGCAGTCTCAGCAGGACCGGGATCGTTCACAGGGCTTCGTATAGGCTCTGCGACGGCAAAGGGACTTGCACTGGCGCTGGATAAGCAGATAGTTTCGGTACCTACTGTAGATGCGCTTGCATACAATCTGTGGGGCAGTGCAGATGTTGTGTGTCCGATTATGGATGCAAGAAGGCAGCAGACCTATACAGGGCTGTATGATTTTACTGATGGCAGGATGAATACCATTTTGCCACAGTGCGTAGTGATGATAGAAGAGATAGTTGACCAAATCAATGAGCTCGGCCGCAGGGTGATTTTCCTTGGAGACGGAGTGGATGTGTTCAGGGATTATATTAATGAGCACGTAAAGGTGGACTATGACTTTGCGCCTGCCATGTGCAATAAGCAAAGAGCATCGGCTGTAGCATGTCTTGGACAGGTGCTCTATGAGCAGGGCAGGGCAGAAAATGCAGCAGACCATAAGCCTGAGTATCTCAGATTATCACAGGCGGAGAGAGAGAGACAGGAAAAGGAGAGAGATTTTAGAATATGATAATAAGACCCATGGAGCCGGAGGATGCAGACTCGGTGGCGCAGATAGAAAAAGACAGCTTCACACAGCCCTGGAGCAGACAGGGATTTTTGGATGCCATGAGGCTTCCGGAGAATATCATGCTTGTGGCACAGGAGGATGGCGAGATACTGGGGTATCAGTGCACCTACGTGTCATTTGATGAGGGAGAGCTGACCAATATAGCAGTCAAAAAATCAGCACGAGGAAAAGGTGTGGGTGCACATCTTATCAGATGCCTGCAGGAAAAGGCAAAAGAGTCAGGTGTTGAGCGCATTGTGCTCGAAGCCAGGGTGACTAATGAGGCTGCGATATCACTGTATCAGAAGATGGGGTTTGTAAACCTTGGAATCAGAAAAAATCTATATGAGCATCCGGTAGAGGACGGTGTCATCATGTCCTATACTGCGGAGGAAAATTTATGTTAGACGTGTGTTTACTTGGAACAGCAGGCATGATGCCTTTGCCAAACAGATGGCTTACGGCACTTTCACTAAAATATAACGGCAGCAATATACTTATTGACTGCGGTGAGGGAACGCAGATTGCGATGAAGGAGGCCGGAATCAATTTCAAGCCGATAGATATTTTATGCATCACCCACTTTCATGCAGACCATATCAGCGGATTGCCGGGGCTTCTGCTTACTATGGGAAATGCGGAGCGCACCGAGCCGCTTACCATTATTGGACCTAAGGGGCTTACAAGGGTTGTCACTGCACTTCGGACGATTGCGCCGGAGCTGCCTTTTGAGATAAAATGCATAGAGCTCAATGAGCAGGATGAATATTTTGAGATGAACGGATATCATATCCATGCATTCCGCGTAAAGCATGCGGTGCTGTGCTATGGCTATTCGGTTGAGATAAAGCGTAGTGGCAGATTTTCCGTGGAAAGAGCAAAGGAAAAAGAAATTCCGATGCGCCTGTGGAATCCTCTTCAGAAAGGCAATACCGTTGAATTTGAGGGCAGAGTGTATACTCCGGATATGGTGCTTGGACCGGCAAGAAAGGGCATAAAGGTCACATATTGTACGGACTCAAGGCCACTTGAGCACATAGTGGAGGCAGCAGAGGGATCAGACCTTTTTATCTGCGAGGGCATGTATGCTGAAAAGGAAAAGATAGTAAAAGCAAAGCAGTATAAGCATATGACCTTTTACGAGGCAGCAGACATGGCAAAGAGAGCCGGCGTGAAGGAGCTGTGGCTTACACATTTTTCCCCGTCACTTGTCCGTGCAGAGGATTATATGCCACAGGTGAGGGATATTTTTGCAAACGCATATCTTGGAAAAGATGCAAAGAGTGTGGAGCTCATGTTTGACGAGGACTAAGGAGGGGCGATATGAAGAAAACAGGTATAGTTATTTTAACAATAGCGCTGATTGCTGCGATATGTGGTTCGTTTTATGTCGTAAACGACAAGTCTAAAAGGGCTAATCAAAAGGAAAAGGTACTGACCGAGGTACAAAGAATAACAACTAAGGATCTCGACAAGAACTATCCGCAGACACCTCGTGAGGTGGTGAAGCTTTATAACAGGATTGTGAAGTGCTACTATGGTATGCAGTATAGCGATGAAGAGCTTGATGCACTCACCGACCAGGCGCTTAAGCTTTTTGATGACGAGCTTGCAGCAAACAATCCAAAGGATACCTACAAACAGTCTGTCACGGCAGATGCGCAAAGCTACAAGGACCAGGGCATTACACTTGCTCAGACCGGAGTGTGTGATAGCAATGATGTAAAATATGTCACCGATAATGGTAGTAAAATTGCATATGTAAAGGCATCTTACTTCATGAAGGAGGGCAGCTCGTATTCTAAGACATATCAGGAATATGTACTCAGGCAGGATAAGGAAGGCTGTTGGAGGATTCTTACATTTTATAAGATTGCTGCAGATTCTGATACGGAAACAGAATAGAGTAATATAATTAAGATTGGTGTAATAAAATGACAGAAAATACAGAAACAAAAAAAGAAATTAAAATACTTGCAATTGAAAGCTCATGCGACGAGACTGCGGCGGCAGTTGTAGTAAATGGACGTGATCTGAGAAGTAATGTGATTTCATCGCAGATAGCTCTTCATACTTTATATGGAGGGGTAGTACCGGAGATAGCTTCCAGAAAGCATATTGAGAAAATTAATCAGGTTATAGAGCAGGCACTTTCAGATGCACATATGACACTCGACGATATAGACGCAATAGGCGTAACATATGGTCCGGGGCTCGTAGGAGCACTGCTTGTAGGCGTGGCAGAAGCAAAGGCTATAGCATACGCAAGAAACATTCCTCTTGTCGGAGTGCACCATATAGAGGGACATATCAGCGCCAATTATATAGAAAATAAAGACTTAGAGCCACCATTTCTGGCACTCGTCGTATCAGGAGGACACACACATCTGGTGAGAGTGGTAGATTACGGCAAATATGAGATCCTCGGACGTACGAGGGATGATGCGGCAGGAGAGGCCTTTGACAAGGTAGCGAGAGCAATAGGACTTGGCTATCCGGGCGGTCCTAAGATAGAAAAGGTTTCACATGAGGGAGATCCGCACAGCATAGAGTTCCCGAGAGCAAAGATTGTGGGTGGAGTTTATGATTTCAGCTTTAGCGGGCTTAAATCAGCAGTACTCAATTATTTAAACGGCTGCAGGATGAAGGGACTGGAAATAAACCAGGCAGACGTGGCAGCATCGTTCCAACAGGCGGTTACAGATGTGCTTGTCGGACACGCTGAGAATGCCATAGATGAGTTTAAAATGGACAAATTTGCCATTGCGGGAGGCGTTGCTTCTAATGGTGTTATCCGTCATGCGATGGAGGAAATGTGCGCGCGCAAGGGTGTTAAATTCTATCGTCCGTCACCGATACTGTGTACAGACAATGCTGCTATGATAGGTGCGGCGGCATACTATGATTTTATAGCAGGTAAGAGGTCCGGACTTGATCTGAATGCGGTTCCGAATCTAAAGCTTGGTGAATGATTCTGTAATTGCTTCCGGTTACACCGGGGTGCAAACATAATGTGCAGATTTATCATGGATAGGAAAATAAAAGAATATGGATAAGAAGAAATACACAGCAATCATACTGTCAGCCGGTACAGGAAGCCGGATGAAAAGTAATATGCCAAAGCAGTATATGGAGCTTTTGGGGCAGCCTGTGATTTATTATAGTATAAAAGCATTTGAGGATAGTCCGGTGGATGAAATAGTCATAGTCTGCAGTGCGGATTATATTGAGTATTTCAGACATTCGATAATTGAAAAATATGGCTTTAAGAAGGTGAAAGCAATAGTGCAGGGGGGCAAAGAGCGCTACAACTCTGTATATGAGGGGCTTAAAGCAGCAAACGGCACGGACTATGTGCTGATCCATGACGGCGCACGCCCTCTGGTGGATAATGAAATAATAGTTCGTTCTATGCATACGGTTGAAAAAGAAAAAGCATGCGTAGCAGGAATGCCTGTAAAGGACACAATAAAGGTGTCAGATGAATTGGGATATTCAGCAAATACTCCTGACAGGAAAAGCCTGTGGCAGATTCAGACACCGCAATGCTTTGAATATGATTTGCTGGCTCAGTCCTATGATAAGCTGTTTAGTGACATGTCAAATGGGAAAAGTGTGCCGGCAATTACGGATGATGCAATGATAGTAGAGTATGGGAGTGACACAAAAGTAAAGCTCATAGAGGGCTCGTATGAAAATATAAAGGTCACAACTCCTGAAGATATGGGGATTGCAGAACTTTTTTTAAAGAAACGCAGAAAAATGTAAAAAAATTAGAAATTAGTGTTGACATATTGTAACATTGATGATAATATAAATCCTGCGCTGAACAAGTGCAGACAACTAAACAATTAAGTATTAATTGTGACACGCAGGGGTATCGAAGTGGTCATAACGAGGCGGTCTTGAAAACC
>UMHR01003014.1_pt1 | contig 163520 bp, 168 predicted proteins | sample 1965581 | NCBI WGS metagenome assembly UMHR01 (sample SAMEA4836104, study PRJEB28245) | human gut metagenome | biome: gut microbiome; material: fecal sample | place: Denmark | collected 2008 | reverse complement strand
AACCTGCTGAAAAGTACTTGACTTTTGTTAGCAGGTTTTTTTGGAGGTATAAAACAAAAATGCAGGTAACAATCATGGCAAATCAATACATCGGACAGCGGGGATACACAGGTGCAGTCCTGAAGCTTCCAGCAGGTAAGGCAGAGATTGCGGATGCTCTGGCGTGTGCACATACACCTTCCGAGAAAGAAATAGCTCTGAAGTGGTTTGAGGACTGGCCGCAGTTTCTCGACAATGTATTGGAAGCATGCGGGGAAAAGAAGCTAGAAGAAGTAAACCTACTGGCCTATAAACTGAGCCAGATGAATGAAGCACAACTCAATACTTACGAAGGAGCTATTAAACTACGCCAGGAAGATGGAAACAGAATTGATATGAAGGAATTAATCAATATCTGTTATAACCTGGACTCATTTGTATTCCAACCAGATATCCTGAATGATAACATGCTGGGGGAACTATGCCTGATGGGAGAGTTATTGGATGTGATTCAGGAGGCATCCGATGAAGTATTGGAGATGTTGGATGAAGAAAAAGTAGGGCAGGCACTCCGGAAAAGTGATAAGGGAGTGTTCACTACGAAAGGCTACCTATTCTTTGGATCTGACAAATGGACAGAGACATATGATGGGATGCACCTTCCGGAATATCCAGACATCCATGAGGGGGTTATCTCCTTGCGGTTGAATTCCCTGGATTGTAATCCAGAGAAACATACTGGCGTATGGTTGGATTTACCCGCAGGAGAAATGGAAATAGACCAGGCTCTCAAACGGCTGGAGGTCTCTTCGTTGAATTCCTGCATTATTACTGAAGTAAAGAGTATTGTTCCACTATTTAATTATCAGATTGCCAGTGATACGGACATCAATGAGTTAAATATCCTGGCAGAGCGGATCCAGACATTTCCTGATGGGGAAACACTGATAAAATATAAGGCAGTATTGGAATTTGAACAAAGTAATGACCTGGAGTTGAATTTGAATATTGCAAACAATTTGAACTGTTATGAGTTGGACCCATCTATCATTTCATTAGAATGCTATGCGGAACAGGTCTTTCAGAAAGCAGGTATTGATACAGATGATCCTTCCTTCGCTTATTTTGATTTCAGGGGTTATGGGGAGCGTTATATGCTGAAGAAAGGTGCTGCTATGACTCCCTATGGTGTCGCCTCCAGAAATGAGCAGACGTTTGTGTGGGAATCAGCCAGGTCAGTATCAGACATGGTGATGCAATGAGTTTGAGTTTAAGAATCGCGATACTGGTGTGATAGATTAGAATAGTTGTAGGGCCGCCTTTATGGAGGTCTCTTTTTATTTGGAGATGTAAGATGCGAATATATATCAAGAGAGAGAATATCAGTCGGGGGGTATGGATGGACCTGCCCGCCAGTCAGGATGAGATAGAACGGATATACATGGAGCTGAAAGGGATGCATTCTTCTAGTATGATACCGTTTATCGCCAGGGTGGAATCGGACGTGCCATCGTTGGCAGAATGCCTGGAGGATTGTACGGTATTTAAGAATGGACATTTGGAATTGCTCAATGAGCTTACTCGGGAGATGGCCGTGTGGGAGAAAGATGAGAAGGAAAGATTCGGTGCAGCGCTTATGTGGGACCATCCGGACTCAATCGAAACGGTAATGGACGTGGCAAAGAACCTGGACCGTTACATCCTGGATGACCGCATGAAAAACTGGGAAGCGGCCGGGCGTCTGGAGTTGGAAAAGCGAGGAATACAGATAGACAAGAGAATTGAGCCGTTTCTGGACTTTGAATCCATTGGAAGGGAATATGTAAGCACGAAAGGCTGTATGACCCCCATGGGTTATGTGATTAAAAAACAGACTGCCCCGTGTAGGAGTAAGGAACAAGGGTATGACTCTTACAAAGGATGTTTTCTTTCTGTCCATATGACAGATGAGAACTGGAATAAAGAAATATTCCAACTTCCGCTTACAGAACAGAAGAAAGCCAGTCCGGCAGTGAAAAAATGGGACGCCTATGCCATACAGTACACCAGTGGTTATCTGGGGGAACTTTCGTGTTATCTTCCACCAGGAATTACGTTATCTGAACTAGACCGGGTAGCCGATGTAATCGACAGGGAAGTCGCCCGAAGAGGGATACTGGAGAAGGAAAAACTCTATGCTATTCTGGAAGCTGGATTGCCGGAAACCATAGGGGAAGCATGTGATATTATCCAAGACTATGAAAACCACGTGTATGTCCCTTCTGATAAGATGGGCCGTAAGACGATGGCGAGAATGTTGGCTCTACAGTATTCCAGGATAGTCCTGCCAGAGGAGCTGAAACCGTTCTGCCGTTATGAGGAATATATGGAATCCTTTCCGGACCGATACATGGTAACCACATTCACAGGCCATGTATTTCATCCAACCAGGGATTACAGCTGCCGTCTGTCAGAGAACAGGACCATCCGGCTCTATAGCCCCCTGACAGTCTCAATGTTCTGGAATAACCGAGATGGTTTCATGCCGGAGATATTATCAGGTGAACGTTTAATCAAACAGAAGACTGCCATTGAGACTGTATTTAAACGGCATCTGCCATCCGACGAAGATTGTATGGGAGCTTTCCTGAATCATCAGCTGCTACGTGCAAAGGTTGAATGTATGGTTCCGGAGATTGAAGCATATGGCGGGCAATTGTGGTGTGCCATTGAGGTAAGGACAATAGGAACATTGACAGAAGCAGAACAAGAGGAACTGAAGAGGGACTGGCTGCGTCAAATGAAGGAGGGATGGGGACTGTCCCTCCTCGAATATCCCATCCATACGGAGAGGGGGGAACTGCATATCGGACTATGGGATGAGGACTATGGGACTGCGCTGTGCATCATGACGGAAGAAGAATTAAAGAGGCCAGACCTTCCAGAACAGGAAACAGGGAGAATAGAACCGTTTATGTAAGATAGATAAAGGCGGTCCCCCTTTTTTATACAAATCACTCTCCTGTAGGAAGCCAGAGGAAGGAGGCAGGATCCCGACCGGGATAAGAGATATCTGACTCTCTGGCGATTGGATTTAGAACAGAAGACGATAGAACGGATGAGCTCTGCGGTCTGTCATGTTGAGGGTTATATAGAACGATAGCTGTAGGGAAATATGGAAGAATTGAGCTGTCATAAAAGTAGAAGGAGGAGTTTCATGGAGATCACAATAAATGAGTTACGTCAGATGAAACACAAGGAGGGGATGATTTTGCAGGGCTGTGGAGGGGATATACAGGAATGGGTGATTGGGATCAATGAATTATTGACACAGGAAGATATCTTACTGGAAGGGACAAAGTTTGAAAATGTGAGGTCATTTTTCCATGAGGGCTCAACCAACCTGCTGTTTCCATTTGAGGATGTGAAACTCGATTTCGGAAAGCTGGCTATATGGAGGCTTCGTAGTCATGGGACATTTGGAGGCACATGGCTGTCTGATTATGTTGCAAACAAATTAGGCGGTTTTCTTGATGGAGGGCCTGTACAAAAGACGGAGGAACATAAGCAGTCAGAGCGGCGTTTGGATACCCCTGTTCAGGAGAATGAGGAGCTTGGATTAGGTGATATATTAATGAGATAGTAGGTGCTAGAGCAGGACTGTAGAAAAATATCCTGGCTCATCATAACGACGACCGGGCTTCGGTAATTATATAGTAACCAACCGTTCTGTCATATATAACGATGTGATTCGACAAAAACAAACAAATGTTCTGATTGGGCTTGCGCAATAGATGCTGGTCCGATATAATAGAGAGGCAAGGAGGCGGAGAAATGATTCGATTATTTAAATTTCAGGATTTAGACAAGATTATGGATATATGGCTCCAGGGAAATCTGGAAGCCCATTCTTTTATAGACGCCGAGTATTGGAAGAAGAATTTCGATTCCGTAAAATCGGTACTGCCCAATGCGGAGGTATATGTGTACGAGGAGGATGGAGAAATTCTGGGTTTCATCGGAATGGACGCGGAATATATTGCCGGTATTTTTGTAGCGGCAGGACACAAGGGGCAGGGAATTGGCCATCAGCTAATTGAAACGGTGAAAAAGAAGAAGCGGTTGTCCTTGCATGTGTTCGATAAGAATACAGGGGCAATGGCCTTTTACCTGAAAGAAGGGTTCACGGTCCGGGAGCGAATGACAGAAAAAGATACCGGCGAGAGAGAATGTCTGATGGTCTATGAGAGTGGGAAATAAGAGCTTAATTTACGAGAAAGGGCTCTTCTGGCCTGTTTGGTAGTGAAAACCGGAGGTGGTGATATGTCAACCTGGAATCCATGGCATGGATGTAAAAAAATCAGCCCAGGCTGTACGAATTGCTATGTTTATCGGAGAGATGCTGAATTTGGTAAGGATAGCAGTGTTGTAACCCGTACTTCTAACTTTGATATGCCGGTCAAATGTAACCGCAAGGGTGACTACAAGCTGCAGCCAGATGGTGAGAGTGTGTATACATGCATGACCTCTGATTTTTTTCTGGATGAGGCAGATGCATGGCGTGCCGAAGCATGGAATATCATTCGTAGGCGTAGCGATCTGCATTTTGTTATTATTACCAAACGCATCCACCGGTTTGAGGTGGAATTACCGTGGGACTGGGGAAGCGGGTATGAAAATGCGACCATCTGCTGTACCTGTGAGAATCAGAATCAGGCCGACTACCGCCTGCCTGTTTTTCTGGAATTGCCAATCAAACACCGGACTGTGATTCATGAGCCAATGCTGGAGCAGATCGATATCCGGAAATATTTGGCCACAGGGAAGATAGAAGGTGTTACCTGTGGTGGAGAGTCCGGGCCGGACGCAAGAGTCTGTGACTTCTCCTGGATACTTGATTCCATGGAGCAATGTGTGGAATATGATGTACCTTTCTGGTTTAAGCAGACAGGGGCAATGTTCAAGAAGGGGAATAAGGTGTATTTGATAGACCGGAAGGCTCAGATGAGCCAGGCGCAGAAGGCCGGGGTAAATTATAAGTGCTAAATGATATAGAGGTTGTTGTGGCATACATCAAGAATATGTCATGACGCCTCTATTTTTATGTCCGCTTTCGACGTGCTCAAAGTATTTCTATATGAAATTAGCGGATATGAAGGCAACGCCACATTTTTAAGATAAGACCCTGTACAGGTTCCTAAAATGAACCTGTGAAATGAGAGCGGGGCAATGAAATTGTGTTGGAAGGGGGGCGAGGGTGGTTGCAGTGTAAATAGAAAAGAGCAGATCTAATACGAAGATACTGATGAGAGTCAGTGTCTTTTTTCTTTCTCTTGCAAGATAGCGAAAAGGAAGGAGGCAGAGTTCCGGCCGGGAAAAGATATCTGACTCTTTTTTGAATGGATTTAGAGCAGAAAGCGATAGAAAGAGTAAAAACAGCATCTGAAATGTCTTTGCGGATATATGGCCGTCCTTTAGTAGTTACGGACAGTGGAGGGAAAGACAGTGCTGTTTGCAGGGAGATTGTGAGGAGAGCTGGCATACCCTTTGAGCTTCATCATAATCTGACTACTGCCGACGCACCACAGACAATCTATTATGTACGGCAGATATTCAGGGAATATGAAAGCAAGGGAATCCCATGCAGCATTCACTATCCGTATTACAAAGGCCAGCGGGTGTCCATGTGGTCCCTGATTCCCATGAAACGGTTCCCACCTACAAGGCTGCAGCGTTATTGCTGTGAGATACTTTATGAAAAGTTATATATTATGGAAAGTTTCTAAGAAAATTCAAGCAACGATAAGCTTTACAGGGCTTTTACTTTCCATAATTCTGATTGTATTTTTAATGTGGGTAGTGTTTACTCAAATGGAAGGCTAAGCCTATCATAATTATCGGAGGTAAACACAAATGAACAAACCCAATCTTCAATCAGACTCTGCGCTATATTCTCTTATGCTTGGAGCTGAAAATGAGCTCCGGAAACTCCGCTATTCTGATTCTACTATCCGACATCGCTGGGAAGTCTGGAAACGCTATCTTAAGTTTTCCAATAAAGAAGACTTCCAGCTACAGGACTGGCATGATTTTTTGAAGAAGGTCTATGGAATTGAAGAATTGCAGGGAGAACTTACGCGCAATCAGCGCACCGCACGGGAAGCTTTTCAAACACTTTACCAGTTTTATAAAGAGGGCCGTCTGCAGTATTGGAGCCTGGTCCGGTCAGATACGGAAACAATCCCTGCCCCATTTTGTGCTATTACGGACCTATTCCTACAGCATTTAGAGGCAAACGGATGTGTATTGTCTACTATTACAGACTATGCCAGAACGCTGCGGCGCCTAACTAAGTTCCTTCAGCAGGAGCAGGTCGAATCCTTTCGTATGCTTAAGCCGGAACATATCACCCCCTTTATTGCGTCCGTTGCCAGTTATCATGGCCGTTCTGTTGCTGCCCTGTTAAGTGAACTGAGGCAGTTTTTCCATTATCTGTATCTCAATGGATATCATGAAAAGGATTTATCCCTTTTTATACCTAAATCAAACATCTTGCGCTCCAGGGAGCATCTTCCTTCCATCTGGAGTCCTGAAGATTTGGAAAAAATCCTGGGCTGTGTCGATATTGGTAATCCAATCGGGAAAAGGGATTATGCCATCATACTGATGGTTGCCCGCTTGGGACTTCGGGTAAGGGATATCATCCATATGAAATATGAAAACATTAAATGGGAGAAAAACTGCATAGAGCTTGTGCAGTTTAAAACTAAGCAGCCACTGACGCTTCCTCTGTTTGAAGATGTAGGCAATGCAGTCATTGATTATTTAAGGAATGGCCGGCCTGAATCGCCAGTACCAAACATTTTTATTCGCCATAGAGTTCCGTATAGTGCTTTTAATGAAAACAACCGTCTCCACCATATGCTAAACACCTACATTTACAAAGCCGGGATTGTGGTTACACCAGAAAAGTCCCATGGGATGCATACCTTGCGCCATTCGCTGGCTACCGAATTATTAAAAAAAGAAGTGCCCCTTCCGGTTATCTCTGAAATACTCGGCCATCAAAGAGTGGAGACTACGGCGAACTATCTTCGTGTGGATACCGAGCAGCTGCGTAACTGCACGTTATCAATGGAGGTGTTCTAATGCAGGCCAAAGAAAAAGATTATAAATTCACCAGTGGTCTTTCACAATGGATCATCGGATTCCTGGAAGAAAAGCACCGCCTCGGTTATAAATATGAGCGAGAATACTTTGAGCTGAAAAACCTGGACAGGTTTTCGATTGACTACAACTGTATGGACAGGCTTCCCAGAGAACTTGTACTTGCCTGGACACAACGCCAGGCAAACCATAGCCCGCAGACAATCCGTTCTAAAGTCAACTTAATCCGGCAGCTTGCCATGTTTATGTCCCGGAATGGTTGCGAGGTCTATCTATATCCCAGCAGTATGATTCCAAAGAAGACCTATGAACATATCCCCTATATTTTTAGCCATGACGAAGTCAGACGTGTATTCAAGACGATTGACAGTCTTTCACCATCCTGTTTTTCAGTCCGCCGTCATTTAATCTTTCCTTTACTGTTCCGTCTCCTTTATTGCTGTGGACTTAGGGTTTCAGAGGCATTGAATCTGAGAGTTTCCGATATTGATTTTGAACACGGCGTTATTTTTATCCACGATGCGAAGGACTATAGGGACCGCTTGATTCCGTTAAACCAGGATTTGTGCCAGCGGTGCATGAATTATAAGGAACATGTATTATCCGAACTTAATCCGGAAGGGTATTTCTTTCCGGCGCCTGATGGCCTTACCTATCACATTTTTACAATCCGTAAAACGTTCCGGGATATCCTCTGGAACAGCGGCATTTCATACGGAGGACGAAATGTTGGGCCGCGCCTCCATGACCTCAGGCATACATTTGCAGTACACAGTCTCCAGAAACTTCTTGAAGAAGGGAAGAGGCCCGCTGAGGTCCTGCCGATTTTATCCACATATATGGGACACAAAACATACAAAGGAACTTCAAAATATCTTCATCTGACTTCCGAATTATATCCTGAAATTTTGGAAAAAATGGAAGCCGCATTTGGCGGATTGTTGCCGGAAAGGATGGAGGCTGATGAACAAACCGACTGATTTTGCCCGAAGTCTGGCAGACTATTTCACTAACTATATGGCAGGTCAAAGAAACTTAAGTGTGAATACAATCCGTTCTTATCGTGATACGTTCTGTCTTCTTTTGACCTATTTAGAAGAGGAACAAAACTGCTCGCCGGAAAAAGTACAATTGAGTAAGCTAACAGACCAGACCATCAACGAATTTATGGCTTGGCTGGAGGACAAGAGACGTAATTCCATTTCAACCCGTAATCAGAGACTGGCGGCAATCCATGCCTTTTTTCAATATCTCCAGCTTGACAGACCGGATATGCTTTTGCAATGCCAGAAAATCCTGTCAATACGCATGAAAAAACATGAAAAGGCTGTGGTGAATTATTTATCGGAAGACTCATTAAAAAATCTTTTGGCCAGGCCGGATCAGGCCACCATCTATGGAAGGAGGGATGCAGCACTGCTATGTGTTTTGTATGACACCGGTGCAAGGGTTCAGGAATTGATTGATTTATCAGTCCGTGATGTGAGGATTGATGGACCAAGTGTTATCCGTCTGACAGGGAAAGGAAGGAAAACGAGGACCGTGCCTATCCTGCACCAGACAGCAGAGATTTTAAAATGTTATATGGAAAGACACGGATTGAATCCCCAAAGGAATCCAGATCAGGCTTTATTCTGTAATCATCAGGGAAACCGTCTTACCCGCCCTGGAGTTACTTATATCTTAAAAAAGTATGCCAATGAACTGCAGGCCGATGGAAACATTTCAAATGCGATGGTGACGCCTCATGTCATGCGTCACACAAAAGCCATGCACTTATTAAGAGCTGATGTTGATCTGCATTATATTCGTGACTTTCTAGGACACATTGATATCAGCACAACCGAAATTTATGCCAAAGCGGATGCCGAAATGAAACGAGCAGCGTTTGAAAAAGCCAACATAGGAATTTCAACAGATAAAGTGACCTCATGGCAAAAGAACGATGATCTCATGTCCTGGCTGACCAGTCTGGGACAGGATAAGTAAATGTATTATGGAAAGATTATAGGCGAAATATCTTGAAATAGCAGTGTTTTCGCCTGTTTCTTTCCATAATTACTTTCTTTTCATAACAAATTTTATGGAAAGCTTTCCATAAGATACTGAAGGAAAATTCCTGTCAGGACCGGTTTATAACGACCGGGGTACGATGGGCGGAAAGTCAGAAACGGAGGAATAATCGCGGTGTTTTTGAGAACTACACAAGAGATAAGAACAAGAAGATTATTCTTAACAATGACAATGTCGATGAGCGTATGTTATTTGAGACATGCACTATAAAAGGAAAACGGATCTGCAATCCTATTGTGGACTGGCTGGATCGGGATATATGGGACTATATCCAGTCCGAGCGTATTCCGGTAAACCTGCTGTATGAATGGGGATTTCACCGGGTTGGGTGCATTGGCTGCCCCATGGCGGCAAAGAACCGTTGGACCGAATTCCGCATTTTTCCCAGCTACAAGAGGGCCTATTTACGGGCATTCGGCATGATGATGACATCTATTCAGGAGCAGGGGATAACAACCCGATGGAAGGATGCAGAGGATGTCTTTGCCTGGTGGATGGAGGATAAGAACACGGAAGGACAAATCAGCCTGTCCGACCTGGAGCTGTGGAGGGCAGAGAATGAGAAGTGGGAGTGACGGAAGTGCGTGGATGTAATATATGCGGCCTTGAAGGAGGGATTTGTGAAGAAAGAAATTTATGTAGTGGACTGTCCAACGCATATACGGTTCGGAGATCCCATGTATTTTGAACGTTTTGAGGGACAAAAACTTGAACGTCTGGTGGTGGATTGTAAGGTGCCTAAAAATTTTGTGGCACGGGTCGTCCTGCGGGAACAACCGATTGAGGGCCTGCCGGGAGAAATGTTGGATACCATGACCCTCTATATGGCCCCGGAACGAACCATCAGCACCTACATGGATGGCTATTGTTATAAGGGACAGGAGGTGGAGCAGAAAGAGATTGGAGTTGATACAGTGACCTATTTATTTGAAGCGGATGGCCGATATGAGGAATTCAATACAGAAGGAGATGGTTACTGGGGGGAAAGCCGTGAATTTTCCAGGATCCGGGACGGACGAAGCATCATAGATGCAGCGGTTATCACGGTCTGCATGCCAGAAACAAGAGGGTTTGAGGATATGAGACGTCTGGTCCATTATTTTTTCCAGGGGGCACAACTACTGGAAAAAGGACAGAACAGTCAGATGGGACCCCAGGGACCTGTGCAGTAAAGAAGGTGGTCCTCAAAGAATGAGAAAAACGAATGTTCGCAAAACATGTAAGGACAGAGGAAAGAGAGGTAAATGAAATGCCAGTAGGACGTTTTTTATCAGGCAGCAGTTTAGAGGCATTCGAAGTGTTGATGCAGGAGGGGAATCCCTGTCTTCCGGATAGGAAGGGACAGGAAATGGCGATTTCCTGTTTTTTTTGCAGAGACACAAAGATTTCAGGATACCAGAAGATGGTAAAGGAACTGCGGTTTCGGATTCCCGACAGCCAGTTTATAGAACGAGTAGAGGAAACAAAGTCATGTATGGACGGCCCTGTCTATCGAAACCGGGAACATGAGGAACGATACAGAGGTCTCATGGGGCATAGACAGATTCTTGCTCTGGACCAAAAGGCATCCTATGCCTGCGCCCTTTATCTGTTGGCCGCTGACGGATATCTCTGGGATAAGGCACGGGATGCTATTACTATGTCACAGGTAATCTTTCCGGATATACAGCTTGGAGGCATCAACGTCAAAGGATACATCCTGTACCATCTGGCCAAGGACCTGTATTACCGGACCGGATGTGTGAAGGTATCGGACCTGACGGACCGCAGCCTGGTGGACCAGGGATTGTTTGCCGTCCTCCTGACCGGATGCCTTCTGCGGGAACATGGTCTGAGGCGGATGGAACAGGTCGGTATGGTGTAGGGAGGTGCTGCCCCATTGAATAGCATCATCAGTTGGATTGGAGGAAAGAAAGCCCTCAGGGAACTGATTTACCAGCGGTTCCCCTTATCCTATGGACGTTATATTGAGGTGTTTGGCGGGGGAGGCTGGGTTCTGTTCGGAAAGCCGCCGAGCGGAATGGAAGTATACAATGATTATAACTCTGACCTGACCAACCTGTTCCGGTGTGTGCGGGACAGGCCCCTGGCATTGATTCAGGAATTAGGATTCTTTCCGTTGAATGGAAGGGAGGAGTTCAATTATCTGAAGAGATTTCTGAATCGGGAGGAATTCATGGCTCCAGGTCCATGGTATCAGGATGAGGGACATGTGGCAGAACAATGTCTGACACCAGAGGCGTGTGGAGAAATCCGGCCTCTCCTGGAGGAACGTGCAAGGATGTATGATGTAAAACGGGCTGCCTGCTTTTATCAGTTAATCCGATATAGCTATGGAAGCAGTTGTACTTCCTATGGGAGTCAGCCCTTCGATATTCGCAGGACATTCGGGCTGCTCTGGGAGGGAAGCAGGAGGTTAGCCGGGACCGTGGTGGAAAACAAGGATTTTGAGGCACTCATACGGCAGTATGACCGGGAGGATGCCTTTTTTTATTGTGACCCGCCCTATTACAAAACAGAGGGACATTACGAAGTGGTGTTCCGCCGGGATGACCATGTGCGGCTCCGTGACGTGCTTGGGGGAATTCAGGGAAAATGGCTGTTATCCTATAACGACTGTGCCTATATCCGTGAACTGTATGAAGGATATCAGATTGAGACGGTCAAACGGCTGAATAACCTGGCACAACGGTATAACCAGGGGGAGGAGTATGCGGAGGTGTTCATATCAAACTATGATACAGCGTGTAGGAGAAGGGAATTGCCGGAACAGATAGAGCTGTCGGATGTATATGGATTTTATCCGTAAGGAAGGAGGAACATGCAGTTAAAAGAATTAAATATGAGGCCAGAGGAAGACGGGAGAGTGATAATACCGGCAGAAGTGTTGGAAGCGATTGGCACAAATGCAGATGGAACAGTCTATGTCACATATCTGGCGGAAGAAGATAGCGGCGGGCCGGAGGTGTTCGTAAGCCCGTTGGAGGTGGGGGAACTTACACCGGACCGGTTATATGAGGATGGAACGCATCTGACGGTTCCGGAGGAACTGTTAGAGGAAGCCGGTATCCAGCCGGATGAGGACCTGGAGGTTGTGTGCGAAGATAGGAGGATTACCATTCTTCCGGCCCGGGCCAAGGTTATCGTACCGCATGAAATACTGGAACTGTGTTCGGAAATTGGAATCAACCCTGAGAAGGTACGGATCATTATGGAAATGGAGGGATTAGATGGCAGGTCTGAAGAGGACGTACCGAATCGTGGACGGTAATGGGAGGATTTATCTTCCAAAGAGTGTACGTGAGGAAGCAGGAATGCATCCGGGAGATATCATACGGCTGGAGGCAGATAAAAGTGGATGGATTGGACTGATGAAGGTGGAGCTGATTGAGGCAGGGGACCAGTCTCCGGAGGCCACAGAGGCATATGTCCGTGCTGCTGTCCGTCAGATGCCGGATAAAAGCCGTGTGAGCCTTTTGGCTGAATTAGCTGATCTTATGCAGAAAGATGAGGGATGACATATGGATGGGGGAATGTCCAAAGAACGGCTGCTATGCGCCTATATGGCAGATAGGGATGGGATTGTGAAGCTAAGGATGCCATTCGATGAGGAACAACTGGAGGCCCTCATGGACCAGGAGACACTGCCCGAACTGATTGTGTTCCTGGATTCCCATGTAACCCCCGTACTGGTCGTGAGAGGAGGGAACATCCAGTTCTGCACAGATGATGGTCTGGGAGAGAAGCTGGAACGTCTTCTTAGGAAACGGAGAAACGGAAAGGAGAGAGGAGATGGCAGGCATTGCGGTTAAGAACAACCTCATCCTGTATTATGGCAATATAGCAGGGGATGTGGAAGATGGAAAAGCCGTCCTTGATCCGATGTTTAAGAACGAATACCTGACCAGGTTCCTGCAGGAGAAGAAGGGGCTGGAACCATGCTGGCAGGATGGAGTGTATGACCGTCTCGTACATGGGCGGGTGGACCTGACCGGGGAGGTGAAGCCAATCAGGAAATGCAGGCTCCACCAACTGAGGCCGGAGGTGCCACCGGAGGAGCGGTTTCTTGATTTCGAGGACCAGGTATCACGTCATGGGATGCCGGATTCCAGCCGGTATGAGGTGGTATATGACTGCCAGATTGAGACGGATGACCTGGAAACCATCTATACCAAGTTTGAGAGAGAGTTCCCGCAGCGGTCCACGGGGCACCCCATTTCTATCTCGGATGTCATTGAACTATATGACAGGCAGGGAAGCGAGTTTTATTATGTAGACCATTACGGATTCCAGAAGATTGGGTTCATCCAGGGGCAATCCCTGGATACCCAGGGAGCCGACCACATGAAAGGTGAGGACGCATGCCAGAGACAACCTATTTAGGAAATGAAGACACGTAGGACAGGAAGAAAGGAGGGAAAAGGAGCATGTGCAGGAAACTGCGGGACATGATACCATACCGGTGTTCCGGTCCGTTATCACAAACCTCCAGCCGGAACATGGGATTCTTGCGACAGCCGAAGTGCGGATTGGGGGTATCTGTACCATACGGAATGTGAAGGAAAATGATTACGGAATAGAAGTCGTGATGCTAAGAACCAAGATGCCCTGCCATGTGGGATATAAGGATGCATGCTTTTTTGAAAGCCATGAGATACGGGAGCAGTTTGACCAATCCGTCCTTTGTGTGTATGAACAACAGATGGATCCGGATTATGAGATGGGCCGGGAACGGATAGAGGATGATATGGATACGGATTGGGAGGAAGGGGATGAACCAGAGATGGTGATGTGATGTAGAACGTCATGGTTCAACAGACCTATCATACTGACCCGTTAAAGAAAGGAGCGAAGGTTTATGAAAGTAAAGGAAAGAGTGGAAAGGCTGGCATTCAGGACCGTGTTATCAGTAAACCGGTTGATACATGAGGAAAAAGCAGAAAATTTTGTTGATACAGCTATCAAGATTCTGATGGCAGTTGTCATTGGTGCCCTTCTGTTGGCAGGGCTGTATAAGTTATTCGCGGATACGGTACTCCCAACCCTGACCCAGAGGGTTGCGGAAATGTTCAACTATTCAGGTTAAGGAAGGAGGCATGTTAAGAAATGAAAACACAACAAGTACAACCCAAAACACAGCCAGAGGGACACGCAGGTAATAAGATGGGTATTGATGTAAAGATTAATTCCATCAGCATGGAAGGGAACATTCTTGCCACAGCGTCCATCAATTTGAACCAGTGTCTGGCTATACGGAATATACGTCTGATGAACGGTGAGAAAGGCATGTTTCTGTCCATGCCATCCTATCGTACCGGAAATGGGGAATTTAGGGATATCTGTTTTCCAATCACAGCAGAGTTCCGGACACAGATGACGGAAGCCCTGACGTCTGCTTATAAGGAGGCTCTTACGATACAGCAGGGCAAGATGGCACAAATGGCAGAATCACCTGTCCCGCAGATAGCCCCGGCAGGACTGTCCATGTGAGAAGGCAAGGATGTACAGAAACCTTGAACTGACCTTGTGGATTGGTCTTATGCTGGGCGCTTCCTATACCGACCTTCGTCACCGGATGGTACCGGACTGGCTGAATCTTTGTATTGCAGCCTGTTCCCTGTTGGGGCACCAGAGCGGCTCACCGGCAGGGATTCTGTGCGCCATCCCTTTTCTTTTTGCAGCAGTATGCTGGGGAGGAATCGGTGGAGGGGATATCAAGTTTATGGCAGCATGCGGTATGCACTTAGGTGTGTATGGCGGACTGGAGGCGGCGGTATTAGGGACGGTATCCCTGCTTGTGTATCATATGGGACATCTTTTTTGGTGTTTATGGAAGGTCGTCCAGCCTCCTAAGTCATACCCCATGGTCCCATTCCTAACAATGGGCTGCCTGGCTGTGGTGTGTGCAGGAGGATAGGACGCAGCTGCTAGAATGAATGGGCGGAGGTCAGATATGAATAAAAAGACGTTATGCATCTTACTAAGCATGGCTATGTTATCCCATCAGGTGACATATGCTTCAGACCAGTCCCTTTCCGGGGATGTAGGACCATCAGGTCAGAGTGAAGTTGTAATAGACATGCCGATCCAGGAGGAGGAAGTAGCACATACCAATGAAGAAACAATGGATGCCAACATGGAAGGAAACGGTGCTTCGTGTTCCGATGTAACGGTATTGGAAGCAACCGCATCTGAAGCAGCACCCATGAAGGATACGAAAACAGGAGAATGTGATTCAGAAGCAGGGGAACTAAAAGAAGACCAAGGAGCGTATGCCGGCCCACGTAGTCTGTTTCGGACTGCTTATGGTGCGGAGTATTATCAGGGTGATTGGGATCCGGATGCCAATCGAAATGCAATTCGCATCCCAAACGTATATCCGGTGCAGTCCGCCAATTACCTGCCGTCTCTTCCGGCCGCAGCAGTTACCAGCAGCCTATATAAGACATATGGCCCAAATGGGTGTGCAGACGTGCAGATTCAGGTCAGTTCCGGAAGTAATGGTTCCCTGAACCGGACAGAGGTGACGGTCAACTTAAAGACTGGGCAGCTCCTTATCCTGAGGCCAATGGGTGCAAGCAAACATTCCTATTTTCATATAAGTTACATCAACGATAATAAAGGCCGCAGATTCAGTGACTTTGCAAAACTGTACCATCCATCTGATTCGTACTATTCCAGATACGAATATGCCTGGCTCATGCGTGTTACCTGTGATATGGCGGGAAACTGGGATGCCCATGCCGACGGATGGAACACAGTGAACAATGAGGGGGACCGGGTCTATTACGGACCGGCTCACTGGACCATGCATCTCAATGTGGCACACGATTATGGACCATGGACCACTGCATCCGAGCCGTCCTGTGCGGTGCAGGGAACCCAGAGACGGACCTGCCGGGATTGTGGTTCGGTCCAGACCCAATCCACCAGTGTCCTGGGACATGCGTTCAGTGACGGTTATTACATGGGTGCCAATGATGGTACCTACTTTAAACGGTGTACCCGTCCGGGGTGTGATGCCAGGACAGATGTGAAATACAATCCGTATACGGTCGTATTTGATGCCAATGGAGGCTCCGGAAACATGAACAGTCAGCCGTTCGTCTATCAGACGCCAGTCGCATTATTCATCAACCAGTACACCAGGGCTTACCATACATTCCAGGGATGGAACATCCAACCGGACGGTGGTGGTGCCGCTTATGAGGATGGCCAGTCCGTACTTAACCTGACGAAAATCTATGGTGATACGGTCACACTGTATGCTCAATGGCTCCCGAACACATACATCATAACATTTGCGGACGGGATGGATGGGAGGCAGAATGAACAGAAGGGGCTTCTATATACGGGGATGCTCGGGACGCTTCCGGAATTTATCCGGAAGGGATATACCCTCCTGGGTTTTTATACGGAACCAGACGGAGGGACCCGGATTACGGAAGAAACTGATGTACCACATGAGGATACGACCTATCACGCTCATTGGTCCGCCAATGAGTACCGCATTATGTTCCATACCAAGAATGCCCATTGCGATATAGATGGGAAAGTGGTCACATATGATAAACCCATCGGAATCCTCCCGGTCCCTGACCTGGAGGATTATGCTTTTCTGGGATGGTATGCCCAGCCTTATGGGGAAGAGAAAACGGAAAGAATCATGTATGGGGAGGCACTTCCAGAACCGGGGCAGAAGATTGTACCCGCATATGAGTATACGGTAGACCGGGATATGGATGCATACGCTTATTTCACCCTGGTATTCCGGGACCTGGGAGATGGAACGAATAAACGGCCAGGCAAGGATGGAGCCATCGGGACGGAGGATGATAACCTGTATCTGAATGGCACGGATGGAGTGGCAGGTACCCGTGATGACCGGAAAATATACGAAGGAGAGGATGGTCAGTACGGGACGGAAGATGATTTCTATCTGGATGATGAGGGGCGTAAACATTTCCCGGGTCCAGACCGAACCTTTGGCACGGAGGATGATTACCGGGATGATGGAAATGGGTGGAATACACGGCCCGGACCGGATTGCATCTTTGAAACCCAGGATGATATTACCGTCTCCAATGGATGGGATAGAATCCCCGGTACCGCAGATGACTGGATGGATAACGGTGAAACCTATCCATCCACCAGCCGCAGGCCGGGGAATGACGGGATTTTTGGAACGGAAGATGATGAGATATGGTCCAATGGGCCTGACGGCGCTCCCGGTACAGAAGACGATGTACGGATTTATCCCGGACTGGATGGTATTTATGGGACCGGGGATGACTGGTATGACAACCAGGATTTTTACTCATCTACCAATGTCCGTCCGGGACCTGATGGTGAATTCTGGACGGAGGATGATGAGATATGGTTTAATGGTCCGGATAGTATTCCAGGGAATGAGGATGACCTGCTTTTGATACCTGGCCCCGATGGAATATATGGTACGGAAGACGACTGCTATGACAACCGTAAGGAGCAAGAAGGGACCAATATCCGTCCTGGTAAGGACGGAATCTTCGGAACAGAGGATGATGAGCTCTGGCTCAATGGACCGGATCGCATTCCTGGAACGGAAGATGATGAGAAGTATGTACCACGCCGTCCGGGAGGAGGAACAGGCGGCAGCCATGCAACGGGAAAGAGGGCATATAGACCATACCATCCGTTGCAGGATGTAGCTATACTGACTATTTTGGAAGCACCAATAATGGAAATCCCAGCTGAAATATCTGGCTTACCTGTATTATTGGAGCAGAAGACAGAAGATGATGTAAGGCAAACCCAGGTTCAGCCGGAGTGTGATATGCCAGCTGTATCCATCCCTGATGTGACAAACTGGGAAGTGGAATCCGTGAAAACAGAGAAAGCCAGTGCAAGTGAGGTAGAAAAGGAGAAGGGAGACAAAGAAGCAGCACAAGGTAAGGCCATTCTGACAGCCATCTTGTTGCTCGTTATTATCATGTTGGTAATATTTCTTATCCGCAGGCTATCCTCCCATGCACAGAAACAAGAATGATCGGAAAGAGAGTGAAGATATGAAATTGAAGATATGTAAAAAGACCCGATTTACATTTTCAATACCAGTTCTGGTTTTGAAAAGCGTCAGGAAAGGGAACAGAAGGAAGCATCATGTAAGACGATTATCCCGGATGGGAGAATAAGGAGGGCTCAATGAAATTGCTTAAGAACAGGACGGTCCTTGGTATCCTCTGTATTGTATTATCGTTGGCCATCTGTTTCCTGGTTACCCCTTTATTTAATCAGGCCATCTCGCAAAAGACAGAAATCGTGCGGGTCCAGAAATCCATTAAGGCTGGAGATGAAATCACAAAGGATAACGTACAGATGGTGGAGGTGGGTGGCTATAATCTTCCCGGGGATGTAATGAAGGAGTTAGGGAGTGTTGTAGGCGCCTATGCCACAGCCGATCTTTTGCCAGGCGATTATGTTCTTCATTCCAAGATTTCAGAACAGCCACCAGGCGCAGACACTTACCTGTATCAGCTGGATGGAAATAAACAAGCCATATCCGTGACCGTCAAATCCTTTGCTGCGGGATTATCCGGTAAGATACGGAGCGGTGATATCGTGTCCATCCTTGCACCGGATTACCTCAAGATGGGGGAAACCGTTATACCACAGGAGCTGCAGTATGTCCAGGTCATTGCAGTGACAGACAGTACGGGTGTGGACGCCAATACAGACACCGGAGATAAGGAGAAAGAAAAATCCCTTCCGGCGACTTTGACATTACTGGCTACCCCCATTCAGTGTAAGGTCCTGGCAGAGCTTGAGACGGAAGGAAATCTGCATGCGGCCCTTGTGTACCGGGGGAAGGCTGAGACTGCCGGGCAATTTATTGCGGCACAGGAGCAGTTACTGGAACGTTTGTATCCTCCGGAAGAAGCCGCAGATGAGAAAGCAGGGGAAACACAAGCACAGGACGGCAAAAATACAGAAGGGGAAGAGATAACAGAAACAGAAGGGACAAAGGAGGAACAGAATGCTTAATATCAAGAAACACAGCATTTTTTCCAGGGAAGAGAAGAGGGACTGTGAGGAATACCAGGATAAGGGAGGCGTACTGGCAGTGTGGGGGAGTCCTGGAAGCGGAAAGACAACCGTGGCTGTAAAGCTGGCCAAATACTTGGCGGACCGGAAAAGGAATGTGTCTCTCCTGTTATGTGACATGACAGCTCCCATGCTGCCCTGCATCTGTCCGCCGGGGGATTTAGAGTCCGAACATTCGCTGGGGAGCATTTTGGCCGCGACTCATGTGACGCAGAATCTGGTACGTCAGAACTGCGTGGTGCACAAACATCTGGACTATCTGATGATTCTGGGGATGCAGAAAGGGGAGAATGAATATACCTATCCGCCCCATAATGCCAGCCAGGCCACGGAACTGATTGACTGCCTGCGGGAACTGACACCCTATGTTATCATTGACTGCAGCAGCTATATAGTCAATGATATCCTGTCTGCAATTGCACTTATGGAGGCAGATTCCGTGCTGCGCCTGGTGGGGTGTGACCTAAAATCTATCAGCTACCTGTCCAGCCAGCTCCCACTCCTGCAGGACCATGAATGGGATGCGGATAAGCAGTACCGGGTAGCCAGCAACATCCGGCCAAATGAGGCGAGTGAACATGTGGAACGGGTGTTAGGAAATGTAACATTCAGGATTCCTCACTCTGCTGAAGTGGAGGAACAGGTGCTGGCCGGGAACCTGTTCAAGGAGCTGTCTTTAAAGGACAGCCGGGGATTCCGCAAGGAAATAGAACAGATTACCAGGGAGGTATTTGGATGTTAGGAGAGAAACGAGGTGAGTCACTGTTCTTTCAGACAGAAAAGGCCGCGGAGCCAAAGCCTGTGGTAATGGAGCTGCAGATGGTAGAAAGGGGAGTACAGGCTGTAGAGTCTCATCAACCGGACCACAACAGAATATCTGCCACAGGGACATTAAATCATCCCCAAAAAGAGAATAAAAGGCCGGGGATGCCGACTGACCGGAAGGATGATGGAATGGAAGTACAGGAGGAAGAATGGGAAGAGGACATCACTGTGGGATTTGTACCTGGAAATGGGGGACCCAGGAATCAGGACCTGTTTTTTTCTGCCAGGGAAGGACGAGAATTCACTCAGGTGCTGCAGGAGGTACAGGAATACGTGTCCAGTAAGTATGCCACTCTGCTGACAGGCCATGATGACGCGGATGTGAAAGCCCAGATCAAGCGTTATATCACAAAATACATTCAGAATTACCGGATTGCTGTTCAGGGAATGACCATGGTTCAGCTGGTGGATACACTGTATACTGAGATGGCAGAGTTCTCATTCTTAACCAAATATATCTTTGGTACCGGCATTGAGGAAGTGGATGTAAACAGCTGGAATGATATTGAGGTACAGTACAGCAATGGAAGGAATGAGAAGCTGGAGGAACATTTTGACAGCCCGGAACATGCCATCAATGTCATCCGGCGCATGCTGCATGTAAGCGGGATGGTCCTTGACAATGCAAGCCCTGCGGTGTTGGGACATCTATCGAAAAACATTCGTATTGCTGTTCTTAAGACTCCCCTTGTGGATGAGGATGTAGGAATCTGCGCCAGTATCCGTATTGTCAATCCGCAGAGTATGACCCAGGCGGATTTCGTGAAAGGGGGAACTGCAACCGGAGAAATGCTTGACTTTTTGGCAGAATGTATCCGTTATGGAATCTCCGTGTGTGTGGCAGGGGCTACTAGCTCCGGAAAGACCACATTGGCCGGCTGGGTCCTTACCACGGTTCCGGACAGCAAGCGAATATTTACAATTGAGAATGGTTCAAGGGAGCTGGACCTTGTACGAGTGAAGGAAGGGAAGGTCATGAACCGTGTTATTCACACACTGACCAGGGATTCCGAGAATGAGAAACAGACCGTAGACCAGGATGACCTTCTTGACATGGCCCTTCGATTTAATCCGGATATTGTATGTGTAGGTGAGATGCGCAGTTCAGAGGCTTACTCTGCACAGGAGGCGGCCAGGACCGGTCACACTGTGCTTACGACCATTCATTCCAACAGCTGCGAGTCAACCTACCGGAGGATGGTGACGCTGTGCAAGCGCAAATATGATATCTCAGATGAGACTCTGATGTCCTTAGTAACGGAAGCATTCCCCATCATTGTGTTTTCCAAGCAGTTAGAGGACCGGAAACGTAAGGTCATGGAAATCATGGAATGTGAGATCCTTCCAGACGGCAACCGGAACTACAGAACCCTATACCATTACAACATAGTGGAAAACCGGCTGGAAGGCGACCGCTTCATCATCCATGGCGAGCATGAACGGGTACAGGGCATATCAGAAAGCCTGAAGAAGCGCTTCCTGGAAAATGGAATGCCGAAGGAGCAGCTTGTGCGATGGGAAGGAGAAGAGGCATGAAGATGGTAAACATACTGGCCTGCGCTGGAATGGTGACTGGCTTTTTCCTGATTTTGCGGCTGACACCCATGGAATTTACGGATGGGGTCTTCCGGCATTTCCTAAAATCACCGGATAGCATCAAAGCAGAGATACAAAAAACACAGAAAAGAAAAAAGCCATCCATCCTGCAACGGGAGGTAGAACTATGTCAGGAGGTACTGGCCCTAACCGGGAAAGGAGACAGAATCTCCTTAATCTGTGCGGTAGCCCTCGGCCTGTTCATGACGGGAGGAATCCTGGCCGTTATGTTGGGAAATGTGTTCCTGATTCCTATCCTGGCAACCGGCTTCCTGTTCCTTCCCTTCTGGTATATCCGGCTCATGGAACACCATTACAAGAAAGCCATCGCATCAGAGTTGGAGACAGCCCTAAGCATCATTACAACCGCCTATCTGCGCAGTGAGGATATTCTTACCGCAGTCAATGAGAATATCCACTACCTGAACCCGCCGGTCAGCAGTGCATTTCAAGATTTTCTGGTGAGGATGAAGGTCATTAATCCGGATATGGAGGCGGCGCTGAAGGAGTTGCGGAAGAAGATACGCAATGATGTGTTCGAAGAGTGGGTGGATGCAATCGGTGATTGCCAGTATGACCGTTCCCTGAAATCTACGCTTACGCCCATCGTGAATAAGCTGTCCGACATGCGTGTCGTGAATGGGGAGCTGGAAAACCTGGTGTTTGAACCAAGGAAAGAATTTATCACCATGGTAATCCTCGTCGTCGGGAATATTCCGCTTATGTATGCTTTAAATCATGACTGGTACCAGACATTGATGCACACCTTGTTCGGACAGGCCATACTGGCCATCACGGCTGCTGTCATCTTTGTGTCTACGGCAGCCGTCATACGTCTAACTAAGCCGATTGAATATAGGAGGTAACATGATTTTATTACTGTTTGTATTTGGCCTGTCTCTTGTATTCGGCTTCTATTTCCTGGCTGCGGGAGTGTTAAGACTGCCCAGCATGGGAGCAGCCAGGGCGATTGCGGAACGTGGGAGCGGGAAACAGAAATTTACCGGATTCCTGGAGGACAGGATGGACCATTTGTCGGTCCTTTTGGCAAGACATATCACTTTGGATGAGTACAGAAAGCGGAGGATGGGCAATATCCTGAAAGCCGCCGGGATGGGGATGACCCCGGAGGTTCATGCCGCCTCCTGTATAGTCAAGGCAGGTGTGACAGCAATCCCCATTCTGCCCTGTTTACTGTTCCTGCCTCTTGCGACACCAGTACCGGTTTTTGCAGCGGTGGCTGTTTATTTCAGAGAATCCAGAAGGCCGGAAGAAAGATTGAAGGAAAAACGGGATAGGGTGGAGCAGGAATTGCCACGGTTCGTAGCAACCATTGAGCAGGATCTGAAGAACAGCAGGGATGTCCTGTCCATCCTGGAGAACTTCAAAAAGAATACCAGCGATACCCTCCGGGCAGAGCTTGATATCCTGACTGCAGACATGCGTTCCGGAAGTTATGAGGCAGCGCTGACCCGGTTTGAGGCCCGTATGAATTCTCCTATGCTTTCAGATGTGGTAAGAGGACTTATCGGTGTGTTAAGGGGAGATGACAGCGCAGCTTATTTTCAGCTGTTAAGCCATGATTTCAAGCAGATGGAACTGCAGCGGCTAAAGAAAGAGGCCCAGAAGATTCCACCGAAAATACGTATCTTCTCATTTCTTATGCTGTTGTGTTTTCTCATGACATATCTGGCCATCATTGGATACGAAATCCTCAAGTCACTGGGAAACATGTTTTAAGAAAGGGGGAGAGCTGGTGGATATCATCCGAAATGAGAAGGGGGAGGGATATATCGATGTGTGTGTCCTGGTTCTGTGCGTATTCCTGATGCTGGGACTGGTCGTAAATGTGCTTCCAGTATATGTAGCCAAGAATCAGCTTGACACGTTTGCGCAGGAACTGTGCAGGGAAGCAGAGATGGCGGGCCGGATTGGGCCGGAGACAAGCAGAAGAGAGGCCGTCCTTCGGGAAAAGACAGGACTCACGCCGGAGGTGGAATGGTCGGAGGACGGACCGTTCCAGTTGAATGAGGAGGTGGAGGTGACCCTGACCATGCAGATGGATATTGGCCTGTTTGGCGGCTTTGGTACCTATCCTGTCACCCTCCATGCCAAAGCACAGGGAAAGGGGGAAGTATACTGGAAATAGCAGGATGGAGAAAGGCGATATCAGAGCAGGAAGGTAATGGCATCCCTTTGGCCGTTGCATCTGCCCTGGTGGTGCTGTTCCTCTTTTGTGGTATATCAGAATATGCCAGGCTGAACCTCATTGCAGCGGGAGTCAGGGATGCAGTACAGGAAGCCATCCTTTCCACGGTCAATGATAACTATGATGATGTATACCATGGTGTGCGTGAAGGGTACTCCGGCGGTTATTATCCGTCCGGGGGAGGCTGGGATGAAAGTCTGGACTATGGGGACGTATATGGATTCCTGGATAACCTTCTGGGAATGGAGGATTATGGAAGTTATCATGTGAAACTGGTGGACGGAGGCCGAAAGGAAGAGTACCGGATTTCGGACCTGGATGTAACTATACAGAATGTTCCTTTAACATCGGACAGCAGCAAACGCTTCCTGGCAGACGCCACGTTTCTACTCCGGGTGCCGGTCCGTTTCGGCGGGAGCCGCCTGCCGGACATGCAGATCCGTATGAAAGTACAGGCAGCCTATACTCCCGTGTTTTGATGGGATAGTTAAAAAAATATCTGGCGATATGTTTGTATAATAATCATATTATATTTCCTTAAAATGGAGAATAAATCTGGACTTTAGAACGTTATTATGGTAGGTTGAAATTAGATGCAGGGAAGAGGAGGGGATGTATATGAAATTGGATGACAAGCAGAAGAAATGGATGATAATTGGGGGCGCTGTGATTGTGTGCATGATTTTGGTGATCCTGATTGCGGGCCAGTTTAAAAGTGAGCCGGCGACAGCTGTTCAGGAAACCACGCAGGCAGACCAGACTACTGTTGCCGAACCTATGATAGAGAGTAGTGAGGCAGTCCGGGAAACGGTCAAGGTGGAGACGAAAGCAGAGACAACGGCAGCGCCTACGAAAGACCAAACCGATGAAACAGTCCAACAAATCCAGCCAGAGGTGACGAAACCTGCAAAACCAAAGGATGAGGACAGACATGACCCGGCAAAGAAACCAAATGGAGAGACTGTGACACCAACCAATCCAGTGGTTGCAGAACAGCAACCAATCCCGGAAACAGAACCGCCGGTGGTTACGGAGCCACAGCCGGTAGAACAACCAACAGAGCCCCCAACCGAAGCTCCGACCGAAGCAACGGAATCTGCGCCTCAGGAAGGGAAGATATATGTGCCTGGGTTTGGCTGGATGGATGATACTGGCGAGATAGGAACCCAGGTTGATTCTGATGGAGATATAAATAAACAGGTAGGTATAATGGATTGAGAGGAATACTGTAGCAAGACAATACTAAATTGATATCATAATCAAAAGGTCGTTGGCTTCAACGGCTTTTTGTGTGAAGGAGATAAATGGCGAGATATATAAAATGCATTATTGTATTTGTATTAATCCTATTAATTTCTAGTAATGCCTATGCTATTGGCGATGGTAATATAGATAGCGGTGGTGGAGGTATGTCGCAAGGTACGAGCCAGAATAATAAGTGGTCAGTGGGAGATGAAGGGGTGAGGGTATCTGTAATACGCATTTCTGATCAGACTATTGTGGCAACGCCTATTGATTATACAAATAAGATACCTAAAGTACAAATGCATTTTGGACGGGTAAGTAAAATAGAGTATAGGACAGGAGCAAAATTAACGGCCAGCGTTGTTCCGTATCAATATGCTCAACCGGTTTCAAAGATCCCCAAAATTGTTACCAGTGCCAGCGGTCATAGCAGTATTGAAGAAATAAAGCGATACTTCTGCTCTGAATATATGGTAAAGCTAATCGCTGAGAGTACAGGCATTCCATTTGAAACCTTAACAAACGGTGAATATAAAATCTTATTAGAGCCAGTAGCTTATGTGACCTACAATGGAATCCGCATGGCTATGACAGCAACCGAGGCAGCATATTATTCAAGGATGGGAACCAACATCCGGGATATGCTGCCTAATGTTTTATTTAAGAACGTACCGCTTTCTATGTTCTTGGAGATTCCCGATTTAGGTTATCCGGCATGGTCGGGACCAAGAGACCAATTAGTTACCGAGGACCAAATCATATCCTCTTTGGGATTAGGTATCATCCATTTTAAGGAACATGAGCCGGAACAAGGCGAAGTAGTCACCTATGATTATGTTTACCGTGTCAATACACAAGTCATTACGTCTGTTACTGTGAGAGGTGGCCAGTCCGATCCGGATTACCCTGCAAGTGTACGATTTAATATAAAAGGTAAGAACTACACTGTAAATCAAGTGTACTATCCAGAAGGAAGTGAGCAGCTGGCATGGATTCGGTGGACCACACCGGAAACACCTCAGGATATCACAATCCAAGTTAGTGGAGGTGGAGGAGGTTATCCAAGCAAGGGAACTATCCATGTTAAGGTAGTAGACCTGGACAAGAATCCTCCCCCGAATCCGGTTGCAGATGATAGGAATGATTCATATGTGAAGCCAACCTCCCTTCCATCCAACAGTCATATAAAGGAAGCCAGGTGGAGTATATGGAGGCCTTGGTGGCATGAATATTGGGTGTACCATGATGGAGGGGAAGATGAGGATGGATATTGGGAAGATGAGGGCTGGTGGGAATTTGACCAGGATTGGTATCAGGCCAGTCTGTCAGGAGGGATGGATATATTCCCGGATGAGAAAAATCCCACAGCAACTGGTGATATAATTAAAAGCGGGTATGGAATCAACCAGGAAGTTACAGCTGATGTAAGTACCACCCTATCCAGTGCAGTCACAGGGGCACAGAATGCTGTGACTTATTTCCCGGAATTTCATTACCAGACATATTGGAGATTGTTGGAGAGGATCAGCGGTGATTACCATGCCCGGTTTGAATTTAAGGAAAATGAGTATTCAACATTTAGCAGACGTACCCACTTTACACCGATATGGATGCCAGATGGAACATATACGGCGTATACCTGGCTTTTGGACTGCTGGACACCCAAAGGCATGTTATCCCTTGACCTTTCAGACGATGTGGATATACAGGGGGATTTATGGTTGGATTGGCATATCGGACCAGTTAGTCCCTAGATGCAGGGCAAATAAGTACCTGAACAGGTATATTAGTTTCACCTGTTTTGTAACGGGGATAGTAGCTGCGAGTGACATCTGGGCTATGAGCCGGTCCTGAACTACAAATTATTAGACGTGATTATCCTGCGCAGTAAGAATGGGGAAGGGTAAAAGGTAATGTTACTCATATTACTCACTGTGTATCGTGATTAGACAATTTTATATTGGAGGAAGCTTATGAAATGGAAGAAGCGTTTTGGGACAGTAGTGATGACCTCATGGCTGCTGTCTTTTCTGTTCTGCATGATATCTTATGCGGATGGGAATGTATCCGGGGCGATAGAGGAGACCTGGAAAACTGCACTGATACAGATTCGGGCAGTCGTTGACCATGTCGTGTTCCCTGCAATCGACCTGGTATTAGCTGTATTCTTTTTTGGAAAACTGGGAACTGCGTACTTTGATTTCCGAAAACATGGCCAATTTGAATGGAGCGGGCCAGCGATACTGTTCGCATGTCTGGTATTTACTCTGACAGCGCCCACTTATATATGGCAGATTTTGGGGATGTAAAAAGATGATAAGACTGTATCATGGCACAACGACAGAAGCCTATTGCAGCATATTGAAAAATGGATTCTGCCATAAGGATGTTGTCTGGACATGTAGTGATTCTAACATGCTTTATTTTATAGTGACGAATTAATAGCAAAAGAATTTGAGTTAGATGAGCAGGAAGCCATAAATAAGTGCTGTGAGATGGCACTTCAGTCAGCAGCCTTTAGTGCTGCGGTTACAAACAACACATACAGGGCTTTCTATGTTTTTGAGTTTCTCATTGATGAAGAATATTGGTATATCATAAAAACGGATGGTTCAATGAAGAAGTTTTCTGCGTGCAGTGTCTGCATTGAAGCAAATCTGCTTAAAAAGCTCACCCATAATATATACTGTGCTTCAGAACACTATACTTCAAGGCTTGCAATTTTTTATCTCAGTATGTTGGAACAGGATTATTTGCCAGAACTCAACCTTTCAGGATTTGAAAAAATATTATAGAGCATTTAATCCCATTGTACTTGGATTTATTCCAATCTGAATTGGCATGAAATTAAATTAGAGATGTAAAAGGAGGGCACACATAGGATGCTGGGGAATCACAGCCATGCAATCAGATGACGGATTGGATGCAGTAGAGTTTATACGGGAACACCTGCCAAAGGATGGGAAGCTGGAACTCAGTGCAATCATCCAGTCCTTATTGCAGGACGAATGGAACCGGCCACCGGAGGTCACGGATGGACAGCCCCATACAAGTCCAATGGCACTGGCTGAAATTATGGTGAAGTTTCTCGAACAGGATCACGAAAGCCTGGACCATGATGTGGGGCCTTACATGAGGCAAAATAAATACAGTATGGTCACTTCATTCACGGCAACCAAAGAATCCATCCAATGGGTTCGGAATTATATAGCAGACACCCTTAGGCATAGAAGGAGGAACGCACAAATGGAATCACAAAATAGGAAGTGGGGCGGTTGGTTCAAGGAAGAGAATTGAACAGGCTGGCAGGAACATATGACAGACCTGATAGGACGCCTTGATGAGCTTCTTTTATTGGTGGACAGCCAGGTTGAACTGGTCAATATAAAGGAACAGGAGTGTGTTTCTGTAGGACAGAATGTATCATAGGGCAGCGTGAATACGCAACTGTATTTAAGATTAAATGGAGGATGGTATGACTTTTTTTGAACAGGAACTTAAAAAACTCTTTGCAGATGATACTGCTTTTATGGACAAACGTTTTATTGGGAATGCCTGCTATGGAAGACTGGACCATAATATACGGATAAAAATTCGTTTTACGACATGTGGTGTTGCAGACCAATATGAAGCATTAAAAGTCACCCTGCTGAACCGAAATGAGGGTGAGATAGACAACATGATGCTGTATTTTCATGACCTGTGGGGAATAAAAAAGACAGGAAATCCTAACTTTGGGGAAGGGATTAGCCCCCATATATGGAGGTACCGGGAAAAAACCGAGTGGTATGTGTACCAGCCGAACAAGGATGATTACCAAAAGCTTGCTGATGCGGTTAGGGCCTATGTGGAGACATTCCAAGAACCAATACAAGGCCAGCAGATGTGTTGATAATCCGGCCTTCCGGATGGAAAGGTGTGGGCAGACGAGTTGTTCATTTGGGATTTTGTCGTAGATACGGTATTTGAGGATATCATTGAATGGTTTTATGGACAGCTGATAGGCTTTCTGAGTTCGTTTTTTGGTATGATGGGAAACATGGGCGCAGAGATATTTGATCTGGTATGGGTTCAGGGGATTGTCCATTTTTTTGTCTATCTTGCCTGGGCGTTATATGTGACCGGGCTGGTGGTGGCGGTATTTGAATGTGCCATTGAATATCAGACCGGACGGGGAAGTGTGAAGGATACAGCTCTCAATGCAATCAAAGGCTTTATGGCAGTAGGATTATTTTCCAGTGTGCCGGTGGAGTTGTACCGGCTGGCTATCACACTTCAGGTACAGGTAAGTGCTGCCATATCAGGACAGGGTGTTGGAGTCACGGAACTTGCCGCAGGCATCATGGATAACCTGTCATCCGCAGGTTCATTGAAGGAGGCAGACCTGTCCTTCCTATATGGTGGACTGGACCCGGCGGGAAACGGAATCTTTACCATCTTCCTTATCATCATGATGGGGTATGCAATCATTAAGGTGTTCTTTGCCAACCTTAAACGAGGGGGAATCCTGCTCACTCAGATTACGGTAGGGAGTTTATATATGTTTTCCGTTCCCAGGGGATATGTGGATGGTTTCATGAACTGGTGCAAACAGGTGATTGGTCTGTGTCTCACAGCCTTCCTGCAGGCAACCCTTCTGACAGCAGGGCTTTTGGTCATCCGAGAGCATGCCTTATTGGGGCTTGGAATTATGCTGGCCAGTGGTGAGGTACCAAGGATAGCGGGGCAGTTCGGCATGGATACAAGTACAAGGGCCAATCTGATGGGCTCCGTCTATGCTGCCCAGAGTGCAATTAATCTTACAAGAACGGTGGTGACGCTGATACCAAAATGATGACAGGACTGGTGTATATAGCAAGCCCTTATGCGGGGGATGTTGAGGCTAACCTTACCTTTGCAGGGCAGGCAGGCCGATATTGTATGATGCAGGGCGGCATACCTGTGATTCCACATATGATGTATCCTGCGTTCCTGGACGATACAGATCCGGCACAACGTGGACTGGGAATAGAAATGGGATTAAGGCTGATGGAAGTCTGCGACTGTGTATGGATATGTGGGGAGCATATATCCGCAGGAATGAAGCAGGAACTGGCCTTTGCCAATGGGATTGGGAAGGAGGTGAGGTTCGTGGGACGGGATGAAATTACTGCATCGGTAAATGAAAGGCAGGAAATGTTGATAAGAATGGAGATAGGATGAATGGAGGGAGGAGGTAAATGAGATGACCTATTTATATCCGGATCATCTAAGGGCAAGGGCCACCTTGTGGCTGTGGGATTTAAGGGATATCGGATTTATAGGTATAGGAGCCGTGTTCTCCATCGCCTGTTTTTCGGTCAGTGATATCCTGGTACCTATGGTATTGACAACCGTATATGGTTTCCTTTCCATCCAGTTTGATGGCACACGCATCCGGGATTTTATCCTATATGCATGTGCCTTTTTTGTGACCCGGCAGCAGACCTATGAATGGAGAAGAAGATGAAGAAGGAAAAAAAGGATAAAAAGACGGGACAGAAGAAGGAAGGGACACGGCAGCTAATTGGTATCCAGGAGATAACAGACTATAGCCTGCGGACAATGGAACATGGTGAGCTGGTATTTTTCCTGATTCATCCAAGTAACCTGTCTGTCCTGTCGGAGTCAAGCCTGGCTGCCAGAATATATGGTCTCATGACGGTCCTAAAAGGAATGGCAGAGCTTGAGATGCTATGCCTGAACAGCAAAGAGAACTTTGAGGATAATAAGAAATTTATTCAGGACCGGGTAGAGGAGGAAGAAAATTCTGCCATCCGAAAACTTCTTGAGGCGGACCTGAAGTTCCTGGACCAGATCCAGGTGCAGATGGCTACGGCACGGGAGTTCATTCTTGTTGTGCGGCTTCCGGGAGAGGAAGAGAAGGAAGTGTCCCCGTATCTGAAGCGAATTGAAAAGACCCTGAATGACCAGGGATTCACCACAAGAAGGGCAAATGGAGATGACATCCGCAGGGTTCTGGCTGTGTATTTTGAACAGAACGTGACCACGGAGCGGTTCGAGGAATCAGATGGTGAGCGATGGGTCATATTCCATGACCATTGATGGGGAGGAGGGAACAGTAATCGGAAGAAAAAGAATGAATCGGAGGGATGATGAGGTATATGTGAAGGATTTTATAGACATGGTCAGCCCTTCCATCATCCAATTTGAGATAGACCATTATGTGTGCGGGAACACCTACCGGTGTGTATGGGCACTCAGGGAGTACCCGACCAGTACTGAGGAGCAGGCCATCCTACGGAACCTGGGAGAGAAAGATGGAGTGACCCTGCGCATCTACACCCGGCAGGTTTCCCCGGCAGAAGAACGGAAAATCATCAGCAATGCTGCCAATAAGAACCGGATGCGGCAGGGGAGTACGGAGAACCTTCAGGATACCATCACAGCAGGCAATAACCTGCAGGATGTGGCTGACATTGTTTCACAGATGCACCGGAATAAAGAGCCGCTTCTGCATACAGCTGTATATATTGAACTGACGGCAGCGGATCCGGAACAGCTTAAGCTGCTACAGACGGAAGTCCTGACAGAACTTGTGCGTTCCAAGTTGAACGTGGACCGTCTGCTCATGAGACAGAAGCAGGGATTCCTCAGTGTGATGCCATCCGGGTGGAACGTGTTCAGGGAACAGTATGAACGGGTGCTCCCGGCCAGCAGTGTTGCAAACCTGTATCCATTCCATTATTCCGGGAAGACGGATCCGAATGGATTCTACCTGGGCAGGGATAAGTTTGGGAGTAACATCATCGTGGACTTTAACCGGCGTGCGGAGGATAAGACCAATGCCAACATCCTTATTCTGGGAAACAGCGGTCAGGGAAAATCGTATCTGTTAAAACTGATTCTGTGCATCATGCGTGAAGCGGGAATGGATGTCATATGCCTGGATCCGGAAGGAGAGTACCAGGATTTGGCGGAAAACCTGGGCGGCTGTTACATTGACCTCATGACAGGCGAGTACAAAATCAATCTGCTGCAGATACGGTGCTGGGACGAGGATGGAAGCCCGGATGACACAGGAGCTCCCATGGCATTCCGCCAGACCAGCAGATTGAGTCAGCACATTTCATTCCTGAAGGATTTCTTCCGGTCCTATAAGGATTTTACAGACCAGCATATTGACGCCATTGAAATCATGGTTGGGAGATTGTATGAACGGTTTGGTTTTACGGACAGGACTGATTTCAAGAGACTAAACCCCACGGATTACCCCATTCTTTCTGATTTATACCAGCTGATTGAGGGGGAATACCAGGGATTTGATGATACCAGGCGCCAGCTATTCACAGCAGAACTCCTTCAGGAAATTCTTCTGGGGCTTCACTCGATGTGCAGGGGAGCGGAGGCTCCTTTTTTTGATGGGCATACCAATATTACGGATAACCATTTCATCGTGTTCGGTGTCAAGGGACTATTGCAGGCCAGCAAGAACATCCGCAATGCAATGCTGTTCAATATTCTGTCCTATATGAGTGACGCGCTCCTGACCAACGGCAGGACGGCTGCCAGCATTGATGAGTTCTATCTGTTCCTCAGCAACCTGACGGCGGTCGAGTACGTCAGAAATTTTATGAAACGGGTCCGTAAGAAGGACAGCGCTGTTATCCTGTCAAGTCAGAACCTGGAAGACTACAACTTGCCGGGAATTGCCGAATATACCAAGCCGCTTTTCGCCATCCCGACACACAGCTTCCTGTTCAACGCAGGGGCCGTGGATGCAGGTTTCTATATGGATACCCTCCAGTTAGAAAAGAGTGAATACAACTTGATTCAGTATCCTCAGAGGGGCGTATGTCTTTATAAATGCGGGAATGAACGTTATAACCTGATGGTCCAGGCACCACCTTATAAGGCCAGACTGTTCGGAAAGGCGGGAGGGCGATGACAAAGCAGCAGGAAAACGAACAGGTACCGGGGATGCGAGAGCAGCGCTTCGGCATTGAGATAGAATTGACCGGGCTTACACGCAGGGCGGCGGCTGACATCATTGGAGACTATATGGGAACCACGCCAGTTTATATAGGCGGTTTTTATTACGTCTATGAGATACCGGATAGAGAAGGGCGTCAGTGGCGTGTTGTGTTAGATAATAGTATAAAAGTAGAATGCAAAAGTGGAATTGCCAATGACGAATACAAGGTGGAGGTGGTAAGTCCCATCTGCAGATACCCGGATATTCCTGATATACAGGAGATTGTCCGCCAACTTCGACACGGTGGGGCCATCGCTAATAAGTCCTGCGGTATTCATATCCATGTGAATGCCACCCCTCACAATGCACGGACTTTGAGGAATATCACGAACATCATGGCCAGCAAGGAGGACTTAATTTATAAGGCATTGCAGGTTGAGGTGGCACGGAAACACCAATACTGCCGACCTGTGGATGAGACTTTTTTAGATGAGATGAACCGGAAGAAGCCGAGAAATATGGATGAGGTAAGCTTGATTTGGTATGGGGGAAGAAGCAGGAGAAGCAAGCATTACGATAAGACACGTTACCATTGCCTGAATCTGCACTCCGTATTCCAAAAGGGAACGATTGAGTTTAGACTGTTTAATTCCACGACCCACGCCGGAAAAGTAAAGGCATATATCCATCTATGCCTGGCCATTAGCTATCAGGCGCTCATCCAGAAATGTGCCAGCAGAAGGAAGACCACAAGCACAAATGAAAAATATACCTTCCGTACCTGGCTGCTTCGCCTGGGATTGATAGGGGAGGAGTTCGCCAACACCAGAAAGCATCTGCTTGAGCATTTGGACGGCTGTATCGCGTGGAAGGACCCAGCTCAGGCAGAGCGGCAGAAGGAGCGTCTGCGGGCCAGACGTGAAATGGAGGAGAACGCGAATCAGGAAGGAAAGGAAAACTTGGAAGGAAGAGACGTATCGAATCCTATGACGAAAACCGGAATGGAGGAAAAAATGGAAGAGGGAAAGTTATATGTAGCATATGGCTCTAACCTGAGCCTGACACAGATGAGACGCCGATGTCCCACCGCCAGGGTTGTTGGGCTGGCGGAACTGATGGATTATGAGCTGCTCTTCAGAGGCCGTCGGGAAAATGCGTTCGCAACCATCGAGCCTAAACAGGGCAGCTGTGTACCTGTCATGATATGGAAGATTCAGGGGGATGACGAGTTGGCACTGGACCGATATGAGGGCTATCCCCACCTATATGAGAAGAAACAGGTGGAGGTATCTATGGGAAGAGAGCAGATGGAGGCCATGGTATATGTCATGACTCCGGGCCAATCCTTTGGCCGACCATCATCCCGGTACCTGAATATCATCCGGGAAGGTTATCGGAATGCAGGGTTTGCCCCAGTGGTCCTGGAGGCTGCTGTCAATGATTCAGTACGGTTGGCCATGCAGGAGGATGCACAGCAGGATGGGATGACAGGGATGGACTCCCTCAGATGATGAGGAAGGAGGTAAGTCAGTATGGCAGCACCTGTGCTGGCAGCCATCGCAAAGGCATCCATCCTGGCGGCAGCCGATGAATCACATAGGAAACGGATGGCGACCATATTTGGGCTCATTCTATCCCCTGTCCTCGTGGTTATTCTACTCATAATGGGTATGCTTTCCGGGATGACTGAACATAACCAGAATGCGGTAAGGACCGTATTCGAGAATGGAAAGTTACCGGAAAAGACACCGGAGGAATACCGGGCATTCATTGTAGGGATGCAGAACAGCTTCAACCGGATAGGAAATGTAATAGACGAAGTCACCGGAATGATTGAGGAAGGAGAGATAGATGGAATGATGGTAAAGTCTATCTTCTATTCCCTTTTTTATGATTATGAGGGCCTCCCTGTTTCATTATCCGTGATACAGGAATTCGTGGACTGCTTTGTGAAATATGAAGAACGGACAAGGGAAGAGACGGATGATGATGGGAATACAACAGAGGAAACCTATCTGGTAGCGGTTCCGCTTACCAGCCAGACAGAGATTTACAGCAACATCCGTTCACGCCTCCAGGCAGTAAATGACATAGACCAGGCCAATGCAATTGAAATATATTACCGGATGGTGTATGGGGTAGGCGCACCCACGGAGGGGGATGGATTTGTGGAATGGTCTGATTGGAGTGGGACCTTGTCGCCTGAAGCTTACGAGGCTATCTGTAGTGATCTGCCGGAGGGGGAGGCCGGAAGTCTGGCCGTGCAGCTTGCCATGACCCGACTGGGAGATCCATATTCCCAAGCAAAGCGCGGACAGGGGGACTATACGGACTGCAGTTATCTTACCCTATGGGCCTACCGGCAGCTGGGGGTCTATCTTCCAGGCACGGCAGCGGAGCAGGCGCAGTACTGTGTGGAGCGTGGACTGGTGGTGACAAGGGCCAGTCTTGTACCGGGGGACCTAATATTCTGGTCCCATAAACCGAATGGAAGATACATGAACATCACCCATGTGGGAATGTATGCGGGTAACGGAATGGTCGTCGATGCATCCTCCTCACGTGGCAAAGTAGTTTACAGGAACTTGTTCGATGCAGACAAACAGGTTTTATATGGACGTCCGGCTCTGCTTAGTACAGCCGGAAAAAGTGAACAGGAGAATCATAGAAACGAACACAAACCAATATAGAAATGCAAGGAGGATATGACCATGGCAAAGAAGAACATCACAATTGGATTCCCGGAGGAAAAACTGAATGTATTGTTATATTTCTTAAATCGTGAGCAGCAGAATCTGGAGCCATTGTTAGAAGAACAGCTGGACAGACTGTATAACCGGACCGTACCGAAGCAGACCAGGGACTTCATTCAGTTCCAGATGACAGGCGAGCTTGCAACTGAAACAGAGGAAAATCAGGAAGCAGGGAAGGAAAACACACCAGGAACAAAGGAAACAGTAAAAGAGGCAAAACGGAATAAACGGCAGGAACGCCAAAACGGTCAGACGGTTGTACAGAAACCAGATGCGCCCAAGTTAGATGAAGACGTACAGGAGGAAGAAAGCCCTGGCATGCAGATGGGGATGTAAGATGCGGCAGAATGATACCAGGATATTCCTGTGGAAGGAGGGGTAACTAACATGGTTTTTCAGGAATTCATATCAACAGTAGCCAGGAGAATGGAAGAAAGATATAAGGAGATGGGACAGGATTATTCGGTGACAATTACGAACCGGGAGAGGGTGAACCGGGAAAATAGTAGTTCAATTGTCGTAAAAAAGCCAGGCCAGCTACAACAACCAGGCATTGTAATGAACTCCTTTTATGCTGATTTTAGTGAAGGAAAAAAGAAGATGGACGAGATTATTGACCAGCTAATGAAAACAGTTGAGGAGGAAAACTTGGGAATCCAACTGAATGGTTCTTATTTTACAAAGGACAGAATCTTAAAGAATATCCGTATGGAATTGATCAATGCGGACCGGAATCGGGAACTCCTATCCCATGTACCACATCGGATGGTTGCTGACCTGGCAGTCATTTATAAATATATCATTCAGGATACGGGAGAGGGGATAATCGGTGCAACACTGACCAACCATACGATTGCCGGAATGGGAATCCATGAAGATGAGCTTTTTCAGATGGCCATGGATAATCGTAGAGAAAATGCCCCATACGTCATCGGGAACCTAGAGGATGTCATTCATGGATTAAACGAAAGCCTGGGAATGGAAGAAACTCCTGAAGAGTATGGTTTGGATTCGTTTTTAGATTGTAGCGTTTTGACATCACAGGATGGATTATTTGGTGCTTCCTGCATCCTATATCCGGAAGCAGTGAAGGAGCTTGCTGCCGCCAAGGGAGGAAACTTTTTCCTTCTGCCATCATCCATTCATGAATGGCTTGTTATACCTGATGTTGGAATATACGATGGTTTAGAAGATATAGTCCGATTCGTGAACCAAAATGAGGTGGGAGAAGAGGAAGTCCTATCAGACCACGTCTACTATTATGATGTCCAGAAACAGGAGTTGTCCATCCATCAGGCAGGCGAGGAAATCGAAATGGACGCTGATAGAAATGGCGGACCGGATGTGGGACGGATGGATTTTTTGAGTTAAGTCAAGAAGTATTTATTGAAAGAGGGAGGTTTATTTTGAAAAAGGCAAGCATCCAACTGAAATATGATGAAGAGAAACTGTCGGCATTGGAAAAGTATATGATAAAGAAAGAGGTGGATCTGGAGGTGGAACTTCTGCATACCCTGCAAAAATTATATGAAAAATATGTGCCGCCGGCCGTCAGGGAATATATTGAAAGCCGGGAAACATGTGAAGGGAGGACTGGCATGAGGAGCCAGGAACGGCGGAACACTGCCAACCGGTCAAATGAGGGAATACTGGAAACAGGGGAAGGAACATGGAGCACGGAGAATTCGTAAGACAGCGTACGGATAAACCAGGCCTGTGACGCACGGTAAGCCAGCGTGTGGGCTTTTACAGAGGAGAGTGGGAGTACCGGGCATGTCAGGAAAAAGCGACGGAATTTGGGCGGATTTGAGAAAACAGCGTAAAATCAAGTACAGAGACAGGGATATCATGGACCATCAGCATGCAGACTTCAGAGGTAATTCCGGCGTTCGATTTGTGTGCAGGTTAAAGGGAGGTGCACCCAAGGGCGCTCCTCCCAGTCACAAACGCCCGCAATGCGGGCGTTTTCCGCATCCGCCAAGGTGCACCGGTTTGGAGTTCTGGTCACCTGCCAGGTGGTCGGAATACATGAAAAATAGCGGGAATCCAGGATTCCTGCCCATGTTTTAGGTACACCCTTTAGGTGGTTCTGTCAGATATATCCCTTGTTTTTTATAACATATGGATATGGACTTTTATCAGTATAATCGGTATTGTGGTGTCAAATGAAAAGGAGAGGTACCGATGAAACAGAAAACAGGTAAAACCAAAGATGAGATTCTGGCCTTCAGGGTAGAAATACTGGACAGTCAATGGCAGGAAAACAAGACACCGGAAGAACGTATCATCCAGCAAAAGGTGAATGAGCGTTTGGATGGGTGGCTTAAACAGATTAGCGGGGAACAACGTGATGGGATTGAGGACTGCATTGATGATATGCTGGAAGAGAACTGGGAATGCCAGCTCTATCTATATGAGGAAGGGGTAAAGGATGGAATACGTTTGATGAAGATGATATATGGATTATGAATCCAAAAGAATGTGATTTAGAATTGAATTATGAAGACAAGGTATGTAGATACTGGATGGGATCAATCGTGGCTTGTAATCAAAAAAGTATGATGTTATAATTTAATGACAGGAAGTGGAAGGAGAGTTCCATGCCGACAAATGATAGGTAACTATTTGCTGAAGTTGGAGGTGTAAGGATGCATAGATATGAGCGCATTGTGTTCTGGTCCGAGGAAGATCAGAAATGGATTGTCGATGTACCAGAGCTCTCCGGGTGCATGGCGGATGGGGCTACACCGGTGGAAGCGCTGGAGAATGTTGAAACCATCATTGATGAGTGGATTGAAACGGCAAGAGCCATAGGGCGTGAGATACCAGAGCCGAAAGGCCGTCTGCTCTATGCATAGGTGAAATGGAAATGTTTATATGCTCACAGTTTAGGCTGTCACATTAGGTGGCGGTCTTTTTTGATTAAAAACCATTTTCTTCAGCTCTTGTTTGTAAATGAAGGGGGTGAAACGAAAGCTCTGAAGGGGATATTTTGGAATGGAGGTGAGTGTTTGGAGGACGACACGAAGAAACGAATTCCGGTCTGGTTATATCCGAAGACCCTGAAGCGGATGGATGAGTGCCTGGACTTGGGGAACTGTAAGAGCCGGAGCGAATACATTGAAAATGCAGTGTCATTTTATAACGGATATCTCTTATCGAAGGAAAGCAGCCCCTATCTGCCGGTTATTCTTACCTCGGCCATGTCCGGTATCGTGGAAGCGTCTGAGAACCGGACATCCAGGTTGTTATTCAAACTTGCAGTGGAGTTATCCATGCTCATGAATCTGTATGCGGCCCAGAGTGATGTGGGGGAGGAGATTTTGGAAAAACTGAGGGGAAAGTGCATCCAGGATGTGAAGCATACGAATGGTTCGGTGAATCTTGAATCTGTTATGGCGTATCAGAAAGGAAAATAGAACTTGTACATGGCATGGGATACTTCTGGAACAGGGGTGATTGGATGCCTAGAATCATATTGAAATGCCGTTACCTGAAGCATGAGAAAGCACATCTGGCGCATCTGGTCCGTTACATTGCCACACGGGAAGGTGTGGAGATGGCAAGGGATACCCACGACCATCTGCCGGCAACCGCCAGACAAAAACAACTGATCGATGAATTACTCCGGGCCCTTCCTGATACGCAGGAGTCTTATGAATATCGTGATTATCAGGCGAATCCTACCATGGGTAACGCATCGGCGTTCATTGCTATTTCCATTGAGCAGAATATGGACCTGGTAGCAAAGAAGGAAAATTATGTGGATTATATAGCCAGCCGTCCCGGGGTAGAGAAAAGGGGGACACATGGACTGTTTACCGATGCCGGTGTGCCGGTCATACTGTCACGAGTACAGGAAGAAGTCGCCAGACATGAAGGGAACGTATGGACCTTCATACTTTCCATACGGAGAGAGGATGCAGTGCGATTAGGTTACGATAATGTAAAAAGGTGGGAAGCTTTGCTGCGCGGTAAGCGGATGCAGATGGCGGAGGCCATGAAGATGTCACCAGAGAATCTGGTATGGTATGCGGCTTTCCATCAAGCAGGACATCATCCACATGTCCATATGATTGCGTACAGCCGCGACCCCGGTAAAGGATTCCTGACGGAAAAGGGGATTGAGCAGATGCGCGCCATGTACGCAAAAGAAATATTCCATCAGGATATGTATGAGATGTATCAGAATCAGACGGTTCAGAGGAACGAGCTGGTAAGGGCCAGCGCAGACCCGCTGATGAAATTATTCGGACAGGATCAGGGAAGATGGGAAGAAAGCAGTAAACTGGAGCAGTTGATGACACAGTTGGCAGCGGATCTGAAACAGACAAAGGGAAGAAAAGTATATGGTTATCTGCCTCCAAGGGTAAAGCAGCAGGTAGACCGTATTGTGAATGTATTGTCCACCAACCCTGCTATAGCTGAATGTTATCAAAAATGGTATGAATCCAGACTGGAGATTTTACACATCTATTCAGATCAGACGCCGGAGCCGCCCCCACTTTCCAAGCAGAAGGAATTTAAGCAAATCAAAAATATGATTATCAGGGAGGCCATGGAATGGGAAGCGTATGGGGAATGTATTTCTGAGCAGCCGATGGATGATGTGAGCCTGATGATTGCGGAGGATATGGAGATCATGGATGGAACTGAATTTACGGATGATGTTGTGGCAGATGATGATATGTCCTGTATTGTGGAATTTATAGAAGATGGTTATGCCAAATGGACGGACGAATACAGGCAGACGAGGAATATTCTGTATGGAACGGATGGAGAAAAGCCGGACGTAGGAACAGCCAATCAGATGATTTACTCCGAAGCTGAACAGGGAAATACGTTTGCAATGTGTGACCTTAGACAGATGCTGCATTATGGGAGAGGATGCGAACCGGATCCGGAAGTATCCCAGGCATGGTATAACAGAGCATTCCGCGTTTTCCTAAATGCTGAAACCGTAAAGGAAACTGCTTATTTGGAATACCGGCTTGGGAAGCTGTATTATGACGACCTGTATATGGAAAAGAATCTGGGAGCATCCGTTTACTGGCTGAACCTGGGAGCAGGTCATGGGAATACGTACGCACAGTATCTACTGGGAAAGCTATACCTGTTTGAACCAACGGTCAGGGATGATGAGAGCGGCATCTTCTGGCTGCAGAATTGCGCAGACCAGGGTAATCCATATGCAGTATATCTTCTGGAACATAAGGATGAGTGGGGAAGGATACGACTCCGGTCAGGAGTTATCCGCTTATTTCATCATCTGTCTGCTCTGTTTAATGAACAGGAAAACGAAGATCATAACAAGATGCATGAATGGATTGACCGCAAGAGAGGACGCAAGCTTAAGGAAAAGAAGATAGCACAGGGAATCCGGGGATAGGAGGGATCATGATTGGAATATGTCATTTTCACAGAAGAAGAAAAGGAACGCGCAGGAGCAGCAAACCTGGTGGAATTTCTCTTACGCCAGGGGGAGGAACTGGAACCGTCCGGAAGTGAATGGCGTTGGAAACGGCATGACAGCGTGACGGTACGTAATAATACCTGGTATCGGCATAGCTGTAACTACGGAGGTTCAACAATCCAGTTCCTGCAGGAATTCTATGACATGACGTATGTTGAAGCGATGAAGTGTCTGCTGGAAGGTAACTACCAGCCGGTCATCCGGGAAACTGGGGACGGGAGTACATGCCTCAAGGCGAAAAGCAGAAAGGAATTCCAACTACCGGAACCATATAAGAATGAGAAACGTGTCCTGGCTTATCTTTCCCGGACACGTTTCGTTGATTATGAAATCCTTATGTTCTTCATTGAGCGGGGAGCCATCTATGAAGAAATGAGACGGCATAATGCAGTGTTCGTAGGCTTTGACAATCAGGGCAAGGCGCGCCATGCGCATATGAAAGGAGCCTACACAAATGGAGAAAGCTTCCGGCTGAATGTGGAGGGCTCAGATCCCGCCTATGGATTCGGTTACTGTGGGGAAGGTCCGAGACTGTACGTGTTTGAGGCAGCCATTGATCTTCTGTCGTTCCTGACACTCTATCCCCTTGAATGGAAGAAACAGAGTTATATCTGTCTGGACGGATTATCCGAACACGCAATGCTTCAGATGCTGCACAGTCATCCCTGGTTACAGGAAGTCATTCTCTGTATGGACCATGACCCGGCTGGAATTGAGGGATGTTACCGGCTGAAGGAGATCCTGGAGGGAGAGGGATATAAAAACGTGTCGCGTCTGTCATCCAGGAATAAGGATTGGAACGAGGACTTGAAGGAAATGCACGGAATCCATCCAGCGCCTGCAAGGGAACATCCAGGACTCTTAACGTGTATGAAGCTATGCCTGTGGTTGAAGAATCAGGAAGATAAGTTATGTACAGATGAGGAAGCCCTAAAGCAGATTCAGGACTCCTTTCACCACTTAAGTATGGCAATGGAACGGCAGGTGACATATGGGGAAGACCATGGAGCGGAGATGCTCATGTGCCTGGAAGATATGTCTGCCTCCGGATTCCATCTGCTGCTGGAGAACCATAGAAACGAAGAACCATCCTGTACAAAAGAGCAGCTTGCAAACCAACTGTTTAAATCCTATCAGCCACACCGGGACAGAGGAAGGATGCGGGTAAAATCAGAGGAATTAAAAATGACGGTCGAATCCATTTGTCCATTGGATATGCAGAAATGTACTAAAGAAGATATGGAAACAGGAACGGACTCCTTCAGAACGTTCATCATGGCCTGTATGAAATGTTACATCCAGATCAGCAAGATAACTAAAGAACAGCAACAAGAGTCTGATAGGAATGTGACAGTTACCTGCGTGGAAGGGATTCAAGAACAGGAGGTGTAGCGGGATGGATGGTTCTGGTGTGACACTGTTAATTGTCATAGGATTCTTCATGTTTGCAGTGATTAGCGGGATTGCAATGCTATCCTGCCATTATACGTTGGATGGAATCAAAAGTAAGACAGTAGGGGACGGCCAGCATGGAACGGCCCGTTTTGCAACGAAACAGGAAATCCGAAGAACATTTACGCATGTGGAATATCTCCCTGAAGCGTGGCGCAGGGGAAGCAGATTACCGGAAGCGCAGGGACTGGTTGTGGGGGGAGTCTTTAAAGGGAAAAGAGTAACTGCGCTGGTTGATACGGATGATGTCCACACGCTCATGATTGGGTCAGCCGGTGTAGGAAAGACAGCGTATTTTCTGTATCCGAACATTGAATATGCCTGTGCGTCAGGAATGTCATTTCTGGCAACCGATACAAAGGGGGATTTGTTTCGGAATTATGCAGGTATAGCAAAGAAGTACTATGGATATGAGGCTGCTGTTATCGATTTGAGAAATCCCACAAGAAGTGATGGCAATAACCTGCTGCATCTGGTCAACCAGTATATGGACCAGTACCAGAAAGATACGAGCAATCTGGCTGCAAAAGCAAAAGCAGAAAAGTACGCAAAAATCACCTCAAAGACCATTATCAATTCCAGTGGAGGGGACGCGGCATCTTATGGACAGAATGCCTATTTTTATGATGCGGCGGAAGGTCTTCTGACTGCGGTTATTCTATTGATTGCGGAATACTGTCCTCCGGAAAAGCGGCATATCATCTCAGTATTCAAACTAATTCAGGATTTACTGGCGCCAAGTGGCGTAAAAGGAAAGAATCAGTTCCAACTGCTGATGGATAAGCTGCCCCCGGACCACAAAGCAAAATGGTTTGCGGGATCCGCCCTCAATACCGGGGACCAGGCCATGGCTTCCGTTATGTCCACCGCGTTATCCCGTCTTAACGCTTTCCTGGATTCAGAACTGGAGCAGATCCTGTGCTTTGATACAGTGATTGATGCGGAACGTTTCTGCAATACGAAATCTGCGATCTTTGTTGTCCTTCCGGAAGAAGACGCGACCAAGTATTTTATGGCGTCGCTGATTGTCCAGCAGCTATACAGGGAGCTCCTGGCGGTCGCGGATGAACAGGGAGGGAAGCTTAAAAACCGTGTGATGTTCTATCTGGATGAGATAGGGACCATACCCAAAATCGAATCACTGGAGATGGCATTCAGCGCCGTTCGGTCCAGGCGGTGTTCCATTGTAGCCATTATCCAGAGTTTTGCGCAGCTCCAGAAAAATTATGGGAAAGAGGGGAGTGAAATCATTACTGATAACTGTCAGGATGGCATTTTTGGCGGGTTTGCACCAAACTCCGAGTCAGCGGAAGTGCTGTCAAAACATATGGGAAACAGGACCGTATTGTCCGGATATGTCAGCAGAGGAAGGAATGATCCGTCCCAGAGCCTGCAGATGATCGCACGTCCGCTCATGACACCGGATGAAATCAAGGCACTGAAAAAGGGAACATTTATCGTTACGAAGACTGGGGCACATCCGATGCAGACAACGCTGAAACTGTTCCTGAAATGGGGGATTACATTTGAAGAACCTTATGAATTGCAGGAACGGGCCGCCAGGAAGGTAAGCTATGCGGACAAACTGGAACTGGAGATGGAGATTATGAACCGGCAGCTGGCAGTTAACCTCTCGGCGATGGAGGTTATGAGTGAAATAGAAACAAGATGTTCAGAGCGTATGCTTGTTAAAAAAGAACATGGGAGGCCGGGGACGATTGGAGGAAAGCTGCCGGTCCGCGTGGATTAGAGGGGGGTGAGGAATGGGATATTTCCGTAAACTATATCAGTCGGGATTACCGCACCGTGCCATCAGTGTGTATATGTACCTGAAAGACCGGACCGATAAGAATGGTACGTGTTATCCCTCTATCAGTACCATATCAAAAGAACTTGTGTTATCGAGGAATACTGTGAAACGTGGAATTGATGATTTAGTAAAAGCTGGCTTTATACAAAAGGAGACAAGGTTGCGGGACAACGGAGGAAGAAGCTCAAATCTGTACCGCCTTTTGAAATAAATACAAATGTCACGCCAGGGGGGAAGTCCGGTTATGATGTGGGCCGCCCCCTGGGGCAGGATGGGCCGCCAGGAAGGGACCAATTTAACTTTAGAACAGAGAAGAAAGTATAATAAAGGACGTGGAAGCTGTTACTTGTTTGCACACCTTGCGAGGGCGGTAGCTGATAAGTTTGGTAAGGAGGGTAGGAGGAGGCACAGCCGGCAGGTATATTCCTGACGGCTTATTATGAACCTGCCGACTTATATCTGCTTACTCCGGCCCTCCAGAATATGCAGCAGAGGGCGAAGAATATAAGGCATACGATGGGAGCGGCAGCATAGAGCTTCCGGCTGCTTTTTCCCAAAAGAATAAGCAGGGGATAGTATTGAAAGCAGGCCAGAGGGACGATGAAGGTGAGGAATTTTAATATGGAACTTCCGTAGATGCCGGCAGGATATCGTCCGAATTCTCTTCCGCCGTCCGTGAAGATGTTCATGAACTCCAGCCCCTCTATGGTAAAAAAGCAGAGTGTGGCATAGATGATGTATAATCCCATGAATAGAAAAATACCGCACAGAATCATGAAAAGCAGAAGAAGAACTCCCTGTATGGTCCAGCGGATACCGCTAGACCATATGGCATAAGCAAGAATAACGACTGCCTGCAACAGGCGTCCCACGCTGGAAAATTCAATTTTGGAGGCAAAGGTCTGAAAAAGGGTACCAGCGGGCCGGAGCATAATCCGGTCAAATTCACCATTGGAAACCACATGGCTGAACCCTTTAAAGCCTGCTGCAAATAATTCCGCTATTGAGAAGGCGGACAGGACAACGGAAAAACACAAAAGAACCTGCTGGTAGGTGAAGCCATCCACTGTATGAAATTGCTGAAACATAAAGAACACGCTCAGAAAACCAGCAAAGGAAACAAAAAACTGTCCAAGGGCCGTGAGGAGGAAGGAAACTTTGTATTCAAGAGCACTTATCAGCTGTATGGAGAAATAGCGGCAATATAAGCGTAACATAATCAACCTCCCTGTATGACTGCGTGTTTCAAAGCGAGTGACATCAGATAATGGCCCAGGACCGTCAGGGCAATGACCCAAAATAGCTGAAGGGACAGAGTGCTTACAGCCGCTGCACCAGCAATGTTTGCCGAATAAATCCGGTAAGGAGCGTTCTGCATGGATGCAAAGGGAAGCAGCTCCATGATGCCGCGTATCCTGCCGGGAAGAAAGGGAAGGGGAATGATTCCGCCGGACATGAATTCCACAAGGGACAGGGATATGACCCTGATTCCAAGGGGGGATAGGGTGAAAAACGTTGCAATATATATCAGCATGGAAAATGCCACTACCACAAGGAATCCCAGTATCATGGATAAAAGAAACAGGACAGCAGTTTTGACGTCTGGCGGCAGAGCCAGCCCGTATGGCTTTGGAAGGAGCAGGGCTGTCAAGAGAATGGGCATGCATCTTAACACTGCTTTGGAAGCCCTGTTGGCAAGGCTTTTGACGAACCACATGGAGTAGATGTCCACCGGGCGGCAGAGTTCATATGCCACTGTGCCGTTGGAGATGGCCTGAAATATCTCTTCCTCCATGAGCCAGGTCATGAACAGGGCCAGGAACGCCTGTTGAAGCCAATAATAGGATGCAAGCTGGGAAAAACCCATGGGAAACGCTTCCGGCTCAGAGCGGTAGAAGGCAGAAAAGAGCAATATTTCCATGGCTCCCCACATGAATTGTGTCAGAATGCCTGCATAGGCAGCTGTCCGGTACTGGAGTCCCTGTATGAAACGTATTTTGAAAAAGGAAGCATATTTTTTCATATTGAATACTCCTGGTAGAGGGAAACAACCATCTCATCCATGGTGGTGCCTGTGATTGACAGGTCATTGATTTCCAGCCGGGAATTGAGGATGGAAATGACCTGGGACACGCTGACGGTAGTTGTATCGGCCAGGACTTCCAGATGGCCGGGTATATCCTTGATAACGGATAACCCGTTTTCAAGGATGTCCAGTAAGTCGGAAGCCCTGCCACATAGGGGGGCCGGTGTATAATCAATGGAAATATGTTTGGCAGAAGAATAATGTTTTTTCAACATCTGAAGGTCGCCGTCCAATAGAAGGCGGCCTTTTCCTATGAGAAGAATCCTGTTTGTCAACGCCTCTATATCCTGCGTGTCATGGGTGGTAAGGATAATGGTGGTGCCCTGGTCCCTGTTGATTTCCCGGATAATATTGCGGACCGCAACTTTTGAGACGGCATCCAGCCCTATGGTGGGCTCGTCTAGAAAGAGGATTCGCGGCGAGTGAAGGAGGGAGGCAGCAAGTTCGCACCGCATTCGCTGCCCAAGGGAAAGCTGGCGGACCGGCGTCCTTATGATGGTTCCAATGTCCAGAAGCTGAATCAGATAACTCAGATTCCGGTGGTAGGACTGGTCTGAGAGGCGGTATATGTCCTTTAAAAGCTCAAAGGAATCTGCCACAGGCACGTCCCACCACAGCTGGGAGCGCTGTCCGAACACCACCCCGATGTCCTTTACATATTCCTTCCGCTGTTTCCATGGATTCATACCGTTGATATGGCATTGGCCGCTGTCGGGGACCAGGATGCCGGACATAATTTTAATGGTGCTGCTTTTTCCTGCGCCGTTAGGGCCTATATAACCCACGATTTCCCCCTCACGGATATGAAAGGAGATATCCTCCAGCGCGTGGATGGTTTCATATTCCCTGTGGAACAAGGAAGCAAAAGCAGCCGACAAACCCGAATTCCTCCTGGCCACCCGGTATGTCTTGCAGATATGCTCCAATGTAATCATGTTTTTATCCTCCGCAGAAAGCCTGTATGGCATTTTAGCATTAAATTCTTATTCTATAGCCTGAAAAAGAAATTGTCAACAGCATTGAAATAAAAATACTCTGCTAAAATACTCTGGAAAGCCAGGCACGGGAGCAGGAGCCAATCAAAAACACATAGTTTTTTTCTATGAACAAAAAGTACGTTTATACAACATTTCTATTCGGGACACGATTGAATTCAGTCAGGCCTTCAAAAGTCCAATAAATACTCATCTTTATAGTTGAAATTAAATATAGGATTTGTTGAATTAAAATAAAAGAACAGAAATTTGGCAGGAATTCAGAAAAATGTGAAAAAATATTTGAACTAAACCTGGAATTGGTGGAAGTAGACAAGAAAATACACAAATGTTATAATCAGGACGTCATTTTTTACATCATTCAACGCTCTGGATACAGAGCTGCCGGCTGTTTTAACGGTACCTGTATCTGTCGGAAAGGAAGGTTTTACTATTATGAAACACAGGAAATGGTTCCGTTTGCTTGCCCTGGCTCTCAGCGCTGTGATGCTGACTGCATGTGGCCAGTCCGGCGGGGCAAAGGAGGAGGCCACCTCTGCGGTTGCGGGAGATACGGCTAAGGGAACAGGAAACACCCAGGGAACAGAAACTGCACAGGGGACAGGGGAAACAGAATATAAGACGGAGCTGAACGTTGCAATCACCGCAAATCCGCCAACACTGGATGTTCACGGCGTCAATTCCAACATTGTAGGAGGAATCGGCACCCATATCTATGAGCCTTTGTTTGCAATGGATGCAAATTATGAGCCGGCCGGCGTACTGGCTGATTCCTACACTGTAAGTGAAGATGGAAAAGTCTACACAATCAAATTGCGCCAGGGCGTCAAGTTTCACAATGGACAGGAAATGACAGCGGATGACGTGGTTGCATCCATGTCCCGCTGGCTGGAATTATCCGGCAAGGCAAAGGCCCTTCTGGAAGGAACCGTATTTGAAAAAGCAGATGATTATACCATTACCATGACACTGCCGGAGGCGTATGCCGATGCCATGACCGTGGTAGCTGCATCCATTCAGTTCCCTGCAGTCTATCCGAAATCCGTCATTGATTCTGCAGGAACAGAGGGTATAACGGAATATATAGGCACAGGCCCTTACAAACTGGACGAGTGGAAACAGGACCAGTACATTCATCTGGTCAAGTATGAGGACTATGCGCAGCCCGCCGGAGTGTCCTCCGGTTTCACAGGCGAAAAGCTGGCAGCCACCCCGGATATTTACTTCCGTGTGGTAACAGACGATTCCACCCGGGTCGCCGGCGTACAGACTGGCCAGTATGACATTGCGGAAGAGATGCCGCAGGAGAGATACCAGGAGCTTTCCGGTGACAGCAGTCTTAAATTCTATGTAAAGACCGCAGGAACCATCAACCTGTTCTTTAATACCACAAAAGGAATCATGACCAATGAGCAGATGCGCCAGGCTATTATGGCCTGCCTGAATTGTGACGATATTATGCTGGCAAGCTACGGCGACCCCAACCTGTATGTGCTCAATCCGGGCTGGTGCAATCCGGATGACGCGATGTGGGGCAGTGATGCGGGTTCAGAATATTATAATCAGAATAACATAGAGAAAGCAAAGGAGCTGTTGACCGAGGCCGGTTATAACAATGAGGAAATTGTCCTGGTAACAACCCCTGATTATGGCGAGATGTATAATGCAACCCTGGTTGTCCAGGCTGAATTACAGAGCGCCGGTATCAATGCAGTGGTTGAGAGCTATGATTTTGCAACCTTCATGGAGCACAGGGCCAATCCGGACCAGTTCTCCCTGTATATAACCAGCAACCGTTATAACCTGAATCCGGTTCAGCTTTCCGTCCTGACCAAGGATTGGGCCGGACTGGACCGTCCGGAGGTGGACCAGGGGATATCCGCAATCCGTATGGCGGCCTCCGCTGAGGAATCCTCCGAAAAATGGGATGATTTGCAGGAATTCCTGTACGAATATGGGGCGGCAAGCGTTCTGGGACACTACAGCGGCCTGATGGCCACAGGGGCCGGCGTGGAAGGCTTTAATTTCTTTGACTTTCCGCTTTACTGGAATGTGAAAGTTCCTGTATAATGTATGGTTTACCAGCAGGTGGCGGGTTCTCCCCCACCTGCTTTTTGTCACATCAATATGGATGATTGGATGGGAAGGAAATAATAATGTTATCTTATATCATAAAGCGGATTCTCTCTCTGATTCCGACTCTGTTCGTGGTGTCCGTGGTGGTTTTCCTGGTGGTCTATATGATTCCCGGAGGACCAGCCACAGCACTTTTAGGCATGGAGGCAACTCCAGAAGCCATTGCAGATTTAAATGCAGAGCTGGGGTTTGACCGCCCCTTTTTTGTGCAGTACGCAGACTGGTTCATAAACATGCTCCACGGTGATTGGGGACAGTCCTATTTCCTTCAGACCACCGTGCTGGATGCCATAGGGGAATACTTTGCCCCAACTTTCAGCCTGGCTGTTTTCGCGCAGCTTATATCTTTGGTTATCGCTGTCCCCTTGGGAATTCTGGCTGCATATAGACGGGGAACCTGCGTTGACATGATTACGGTATCGGCTTCTCTGCTGGGAATCGCCATACCTGGTTTCCTCCTCAGTATGTTTCTGATGCTGTTTTTCGGCGTCCATCTGAAATGGCTTCCTGTGGCAGGTTATGTGCAGATGAGCCAGGGGATTCTTGAACATCTCCGGTATCTGCTGCTCCCGGCACTATCGCTGGGAGTGGTCCAGGCCGCCTATATCACCCGTATGTCCCGCTCGGCTATGCTGGATGTATTGTATATGAATTACATCCGTACAGCCCGGGCAAAGGGCCTGAAGGAATCTGCTGTGGTCCTGGTCTACGGACTGAAAAATGCCGGTCCCACTATATTGACGGTAGTAGGGCAGTCCTTTGGCAGTCTTGTAACAGGAACCATTGTTACCGAGACACTGTTTAACATACCGGGACTGGGCATGCTCACCATGACCTCTATTACACGCCGGGATGTTTTTGTTATTCAGGGAGTGGTTCTGTTTGTAACATTTATTTATGTGCTGGTTAACCTTGCAGTGGATATTCTGTACGGTTTTGTGGACCCGCGCATACAGCTTGGAAACAAGTAGGGGAGGAGAAGATCATGAAAATATCAAATACCGCAACGGATTGCCAGACAAGTGAAGTCATCCTCCGCGAACAGCGTCAGATTTGCCGTGAGCGTTTTTTTTCCAATCCAGGACTGATTATAGGACTTACCGTTTTTATTCTCATTGCGCTGGCTGCCATAATCATTCCTGCTGCTGTCAATGTGGACCCCAATGAAATGGCTATTGCAGACCGTCTGAAGGGGCCAAGTCTAAACCATCCCTTTGGCACCGATGAATTCGGCCGGGATTTGATGATTCGCGTGCTCTATGGGGCAAGAGTCTCTCTTTTGGTAGGCGGCGCCGTGGCGCTGCTGTCCTGCGTCCTGGGTACGGTCACCGGTATCTATGCCAGCTACTTCAAAATCCTGGATCACATCCTCATGCGTATCTGTGAGGGCCTGATAGCCATACCAGGTGTTCTGTTGGCCATTGCGCTTATGGCTGCGCTGGGAGCAAGCAATCTAAATGTAATAATAGCCCTGACCATCGTCTACACCCCCAGTGTTGCCCGGATTGTGCGCAGCAGCGCCCTGGTGACCAGGGGCCTGCCCTATGTGGAAGCAGCCAAGGTACAGGGCGCAGGCAGTGGACGCATACTCTGGAAACTGATCCTGCCGAGCGTAATCTCGCCTCTGACGGTTCAGGCATCCTTTATTTTCGCACAGGCAATCATCTCTGAGGCGTCACTGAGCTTTCTGGGGGCGGGCATTCCTGCCCCGGCTGCAAGCTGGGGCAACATTCTGCAGGGCAGTAAGCAGGTGCTTCAGAAAGCGCCATGGACCGTTCTGTTTCCGGGGCTGGCAGTAGTGCTTTGCGTACTCAGCCTGAATCTGTTGGGTGATGGACTGCGGGATTACCTTGACCCGCGTACGGCAGGGAGGAAGAAAGGATAATGAAAACAGACGAAATGCAAAATATAATACAAGATAAAATGACTGATGAAGCAGGGACATTGCTGGAAATCCGTAATTTGAAGGTAAGGTTTACGGCCCGGAAAAAAGTACTGACAGCGGTGGACGGCGTGAGTCTGAGCATCAGGCCCGGAGAAATCGTGGGCGTTGTGGGGGAATCCGGCTCGGGCAAAAGCGTTATGTCCCAGTCAATCCTGCGTCTGCGGGAATACGACTCGGATGTGAACTATGAAGGCCAGGTATTGTTTGAGGGCAAGGACCTTTTAAAGGTGTCCCAGGCTGAAATGCGCGGAGTACGGGGCAACCGGATTGCAGTCATTTTTCAGGACCCTATGACATCCTTAAGCCCGGTTCACACCGTCGGCAGACAGCTATCGGAAGTGCTGATACTGCATAAAAAGATGACAAAACAGCAGGCTGAGGAACGGTGCGGGGAGCTGCTGCACCTGACCGGCATACCCAACCCGCAGGACTGTATGACAAAGTATCCTTACGAACTGTCAGGCGGTATGCAGCAGAGGGTGATGATTGCCATGGCTCTGTCCTGTGAGCCGAAGCTGCTGATTGCCGATGAACCCACCACGGCTCTGGATGTTACCATACAAGAGCAGATTTTAAACCTGATTGCAGAACTGAACGAGCGCATGGGGATGTCAGTCCTGTTTATCACCCATGACCTGGGAGCCATGGCCCAGATCTGCCACAGTGTCCGCGTTATGTATCTTGGCAATCTTGTTGAGGAGGCCCAGGCTGAAGCATTATTTGCCCGTCCCCTTCACCCATACACCCAGGGGCTTTTGGACTGTATCCCGCGTCTGGATTCAGACCGCAGCCAGCCCCTGCATGTGATTTCTGGCGTGGTGCCGCCCTTGTCCAATGTGCCTGAGGGATGCCGTTTCTGTACCCGCTGTCCTTACGCTGACCAGCGCTGTATGCTGCAAAACCCTCCATCTGTGGAGGTGTATCCCGGCCATAAAGCAAAGTGTTGGAAATATGTTACGGAACAGGAGGTGATGTAAGATGAAGACGCCACTTTTAGAAATGAAGAACCTTCAGAAACGCTACCCTGTATATGGCCCTCTGGGAAAGCTGTTTCCTCCCAGGACATATATGCGGGCAGTCTCCAATATGTGCCTGGCGCTGTACGAGGGCGAGACCTATGGCCTGGTGGGGGAATCCGGCTGCGGAAAGAGCACTACGGGACGGTCCATCCTGGGTCTGGTAAAACCTGACAGCGGTGAAATCCTTTATAAAGGCCAGGACCTGACCAGGCTGAGTGACAGTGAATTCCGCCCTCTGCGCCGGGATTTGCAGATGGTCTTTCAGGATACATTGTCCTCCCTGAATCCCCGCTCACGCGTCGGGGCCCTGCTGGAGGAACCCCTTATAGTCCAGGGGATGAAAGACGGAGAAGAGCGCCGCCAAAAGGTGATGGAAATTCTGGGAATGGTCGGATTGTCCGATGATTATTACTTCCGCTATCCACACGAGCTGTCCGGCGGACAGGTGCAGCGGTTGGGTATTGCAAGGGCGCTGATTATCGACCCGAAGCTGATTATCTGTGATGAGCCGGTTTCTGCGCTGGATGTGTCCATTCAGTCTCAGATTCTGAACATGCTGACCTCCCTGCAGAGAGAGATGAACCTAAGTCTGCTGTTCATATCCCACGATATCGGCGTGGTGCGGTATATATCCAGCCGTATCGGCGTTATGTATCTTGGTACACTGGTGGAAGAGGCCGGTACGGACGAACTCTTTTCTCATCCCCTTCATCCGTATACACAGGCATTATTTGCCTCCATTCCGGACTTTAACAAGAAGAGAACGGTCTCTCTTAAAGGCGAACTGCCGATGTACACCGATGAATTTAAGGGATGTGTGTTCCACACCCGCTGCCCTTACACCTGTGACCAATGCCGTAGGTCGGCTCCTGAGCTGGAGGAAATTTATCCGGGACACAGGGTGGCCTGCCACCGGATGGGTGGAATTGCAATGAAATAGAAATTATATATTATATAAAAATCCATATAGAAATATCCTATTAAAATACAAGCTTATAAGGTGCTATAATGAAAGTTACGCTTATAGGTCAGAGTAATCAAATGCAGGAGCGAAAAACAGCCAAAGGTGTGGATATATAGTATGCAGAAGATATTGTTTGTCAGTCATTGTATTTTGAACACAGCCGCCAAGGTGGTACGGTACGGGGATACCGGGAAAAAGGAGGAAGAGTCCAGGCTGGAGTTTGTGGTAAAGACAGTTGAACAGGGAATTCAGCTGGTTCAGCTGCCTTGTCCGGAATTTACCCTTTATGGACCAGGTCGGTGGGGACATACAAAGGAGCAGTTTGACAATCCGTTTTTCAGGGAGCATTGCAGAAAAATTCTGGAGCCTATTCTCACTCAGATGAAGGCATATATGGCACCGGGAGAACAGGGGCGTTTTTCTGTGCTGGGTGTGGTTGGCATTGACGGCAGTCCAAGCTGCGGAGTGTCGCGTACCTGCAGCGGGTGCTGGGGAGGAGAGTTCTCCGGAAGGACGGACTTGCAGGAGGTACTGTCCACCTGTCATAGCGCGCCGGGAACAGGAGTCATGATGGAGGTCCTTAAGTCCATGATGGAGGAAGAAGGAATCCAGCTGCCTGTGGAGGGACTTAAGCCAGGGGACCTGCAGGCAGTCATGTCTTTGGTTGCAGGTACATAAGACACGGGAGGGGATAGTTGGTGATTATTTTAAAGGATATAACCAAGAAATTCAGGAACACCACGGCTGTTAAAGGGCTGTCCGTCGAAATCAGGGAAGGGGAGCTGGTGTGCCTTCTGGGGCCGTCGGGCTGTGGGAAAAGCACCACACTTTCCATGATTGCGGGTTTGGAACCGCCTACAAAAGGCGATATTTTTTTTGATGGTAAGAGAGTGAACCAGGTGGAGGCAGAGGACAGGGACATCGGTATGGTATTCCAGAACTATGCCCTGTATCCCCATATGACGGTAGGCCGGAATATTGAGTTTCCCCTTCGTATGCGCCATATTGCGAAGGCACAGCGGGAGGAAAGGGTAAGGGCAGTGGCTGGGATGATGCAGATTGAAGATCTTTTAAACCGCAGACCCAGCCAGCTGTCAGGAGGGCAGCAGCAGAGAGTGGCGATTGCAAGAGCACTGGTAAAACGGCCGAAGATTCTTTTGCTGGACGAGCCATTTTCCAATCTGGATGCAAGACTTAGAATTGAACTGAGGGATGAAATACGTTCCTTGCAGAAACAGCTGGGGATCACCACCATATTCGTGACCCATGACCAGGAAGAGGCTATGAGTATATCGGACAGGATTCTTCTGCTGAAGGAAGGGGTGATGCAGCAGTATTCCACACCCAAGGATATGTATACCCATCCTGCCAACCGGTTTACAGCTGGTTTCCTTGGAAATCCGCCGATTAACTTCCTTACCTGCCGGATGGTTGGGGGAAAATTGATGGTACAGGACTGCGGTCATGGCAGCATGGAGCTGCCGGTTAAAAAGTGCGTGTGGGAGCAGACCGGTCTGCCTGAGGAACAGGCAGACCTGGAGGCAGGTGTCAGGCCGGAGGATATTTATGTGGTGGCCAGCCGGGAACACAGTGATTTTAGGGGGAGGGTGATTGCTGTCCAGACCCTTGGAAAGGAAATTTACCTGAAGGTGGAGACCTGGGGCCACAGGCTGACAGCCTGTGTAAGCTGGGACCATAATTACGGGATAGGTGATGTTATAAATCTGGCGGTAAAGAAAATATACCTTTTCCCGGAGAAAGGTGAAACAGAGTGTAATGGGAGAGCTGGGAAATAAAAAGGATACAGGTTTAAAACGGGGACAAAAGACCAGAACATGGGGAGAGATGAGTGCCTGGCTATATCTGGCGCCGGCCCTGGCCATATTGCTTACATTTCAGGTGTATCCCATATATAAATCTTTTATGATGGGGTTTTACACCAGGTTTGACTATCTGACAGACACGGTGTACGAATGGGGACTGGGAAATTTCAGATACATCCTGTGCGATGAGAATTTCCGGATTGCAATGAAGAATACATGTGTACTGGTGTTTTTTGCGGCGCCCCTGTCCATTGGCTCAGGTCTTTTGTTTGCTCTGCTGTTAAACAGCAACATACGGTTCAAGCCTTTTTTCCAGAGTGTTTACTTTCTGCCCTTTGTCACTTCCATGGTGGCGGTATCCATTGTGTGGAGCTGGATGCTTAACAAGGATTACGGTCTGGTAAATGGGGTTATACGTTTTTTTGGAGGAAAGAAAATCGCCTGGATGACGGACAGGCACATGACCATGCCCATACTGGTGGCATTGTGCATATGGAAAGGATTGGGGTACAGGATTATTATCTTTCTGGCAGCCCTTCAGGGAATTGATAAAAGGTACTATAGCGCTGCACGGGTGGACGGGGCCAGGACCATGAACCGGTTCTGGCATGTGACCATTCCCATGCTGAAGCCAATTCTTATATTCCTCTCCATAACCACGGTCATTGGATGTTTTAAGACATTTGATGAAGTCTATGTCATGTATAACCATAAGCCGGGACCGTCCAGGAGCGGTCTTACCATTGTCTACTACATATTTAATAAATTTTACGAGCATTGGGAATTCTCTATAGCCGCAGCCGCAGCCTTCTTTTTGTTTCTGTTGATTTTTGCAATTACACTGCTGCAGTTTCTGCTGTCCAGAAGGAGGAAATCATGGGATTAAAGAAACGTGCTGCAAGGGCCGGGGGATATTGTATCTTGCTGGCCGGAGCTGCCTTTGTGCTGCTGCCCTTTGTGTGGATGCTTCTTACCTCGCTGAAACCGTCCAGGGAGGTTCTGATGATGCCTCCTAAATGTTTCCCGTCTGTCATTATGTGGGAAAATTATGTGGATGCGTACCGCGCAGCCCCTTTTGCAGTTTATTTTTTCAACAGTGCCATAGTCTCCCTTGCAATCACGGCAGGGGAATTGGTCACCACCATACTGGCTGCCTATGCATTTTCCCAGATGGATTTTAAGGGCAGGGACGCTCTGTTCATGCTCCTGGTGGCAACCATGATGGTGCCGGGGGAGATACTGATTATACCTAATTATGTGACGCTGGCGGATTTGGGTTGGATTAATACATATAAAGCCCTTATTCTGCCATGGTGCGCCAGCGTGTTTTCCATCTTTTTGCTGAAGCAGCAGTTTTCATCCATACCGGCTGCTTATTATAAGGCTGCCCGTATAGACGGATGCCGCAGATTTCGGTATCTAATCACTGTCATGGTCCCCATGAGCAAGCCTACCATAGTGGCGATTGCACTGCTCAAACTCATTAACAGCTGGAATTCCTATATGTGGCCGTTGATTGTGACCAATACCAATGAAATGAGAACCCTGCCCGTAGCGCTGGCTGCATTTTCCACAGAGGCCGGCGTACAGTATAATACGCTGATGGCATTTTCACTTATGATTATCTCACCCATACTGCTGGTATATTTTTTTGCCCGGAAATATATTATCCGGGGGGTGAGCAGCGCCGGCTTAAAAGGGTGATGACAGTGGATGGAATACGGAAAAAACCAAATGGTTTTTCATAAAAACAATATGTATATTGGAGGAAAAGAACATGAGAAAAATGATGTTGGGGTTCATGGCAGCAGCCATGGTGTGCTCCATGGCTGCCTGCGGCAGCAAACAGGAGACAGCAGCGCCCGCCGGGACGCCTGCACAGACGCAGTCCGAGGCGCAGAAACAGGAAAATGCCGGGGACAGCCAGGTGGAAATCACATGGTGGCATGCAATGAGCGGCGTCAATGAAGAGGCAATCCAGAAGATAGCAGATGATTTTATGGCAGGGCGTCCCGATGTAAAGGTAACCCTTGTGAACCAGGGCGGCTACCTGGATTTGTTCGACAAATTAATGGCCTCTGCCAAGGCAGACCAGCTGCCAACCATGGCCCAGGTGTATTCCAACCGGCTCTCTTGGTATATTTCCAAGGATTTGGTTGAAGACCTGACGCCCTATATGCAGGCGGAGGGAGCCGGATTTATCCAGGAAGATTATGATGATATCCCGAAAATGTTTTTTGATGATGGCATCTGGGATGGTAAGCAGTATGCTATGCCTTTTAATAAGAGCATGATGGTGCTGTATTATAATGAAGGAATGCTGGAGGAGGCAGGCGTGGAGGTTCCCACGACATGGGAAGAATGGGAAGCTGCCAATAAAAAGCTGACAAAGGATACGGATGGGGACGGGGAACCGGATGTTTACGGCACCGTGTTTGCAAACAACCTGTCCACGGATATTGCGCCCTGGCTGAAGCAGTGCGGTGGCAGGACCATGAATGAGGAGACCAACGAGCTTTACTTTGATACGCCTGAGACCAAGGAAGCTATCCAGTTCCTGAACAGTATGTTCCAGGCAAAAACAGTAAGGTTTGCAGGTGAGGACAAGAATGCCAATGTTCCTGTGCAGCAGGGTCGCGCGGCCATGTGCGTGGCATCCACTTCAGCCCTTCCCTATATTGAAAACGATGCATTGGAGGGAATCATAATCAATGCGGCAGCCCTTCCAGCCTATAAGACAAATGACCAGCTCTACTATGGAACCAATATAACTGTATTCAACACAGGAAGCAAAGAGCAGAAGCAGGCGGCATGGGATTTTATTAAATTCCTGACCAATACAGAGAATACCGCTTATTTTGCAGCCCAGACAGGCTACATACCCGTGCGCAGGTCAGCCCAGCATGCCCCGGTATTTGCTGCTGTTCTGGCGGAAAAACCTATCAAACAGCTTTGCTTTGATAATATGGATAACGGGTTCCAGGGAACCAGGAATATCGGAGGCATCAATGCGCTGGATGCTCTGGGCGAACAGCTGGACCTGGTATTCAGCGGAGAAAAGGATTTGGACAGCGCCCTGAAGGATGCCCAGGCAATTGGTGAGAAAGCCATGGAAGAAGCCAGAAACAATTAATCAGTAGGGAGCTGTCTGCAAAAGTAGATGAATAGTCTATGATATGCTCCTTTCTGGTGCCGGGAAATGGAAAAACGCACTCCGAAGAGTCCGCCATCCGTGATATAATTAAGTATGCGAATAAATAATTACACTACAAAAGTTCATACCCAACTTGGCCGAACTTATCAACTGGTTTTCTAATCATACGCTCATAGAGATCGACAGATGTTCCCCGCTTGAGCTCCTGAAATTGCAGGAAAACCTAAAACGGACAACTGAAAGGGATGGAATCCGATTCGTTTATGGGAAGGGAAAACAGAAAACGGAAATCCAGAAGCTCTATGATGAGCTGGAGCTGTGTGGGAGCCGTCTGATGGAATATAAGGAATGAATGCTTTGAGCTCATGGGGAAAGACCGTAAAGGCTATTCCAAGACCGACCTGGAAGCAACGTTTATGCGGATGAAAGAGAAGCATATGTTCAATTGCCAGTTAGTCATGGTGGAGGGAACTGCGGCATATCCGGACGGAGAGCAAAGAACAGGATAGTTATACCCAGACGTTCGAGATGTATGGCTGCGCGGATTACAGCGGATGTGAGCATATAAGTTAATGTCTTTATAAATACAATGCAGAGAAAAATGCAGAACGAACAAAATTTATGAAGATCAACAAACGTCGGAAAGAACTGAGGGAAGATACGGGTACGGATTTCCAAACCGAACCTCTTTATTTGGCAGGGGCTACCGAGGTGCTTGCAGGGCAGGGAAAGTATTAAGGTTACAAGGGTACGAGTGTAACTGACAAGTGCATATTTAACAATAAAGAGCTGTCTTTGAAGGGATAATCTCAAGCTCTTATTGAATAACTTTATAAGTATTTAAGTAAGAGCCGTTATCCAACTTTGGACAACGGCTCATTGCTTTTTGTGGAAAGGAGGCCAACATGAAAAAGCGGGTATTGGTAGTCGGTGCCACAAAAGAAACAACTTTTTCAGTACATCGAAAATGCTTGCTGTATATCCTGTTTTATCTGCTGGCATCCAATCCATGGCATATGTTTTTCCGGGAACAGTTTTTTGAACAGTTTTTGGACGGCGAATATATTTCTTACGACAATAGCCTGTATTCATATCTGCCCGACAAGGGTGGACAGCTTTGCCGTGGAAAAAACAAAAATAAGAGCAAGCAGGCTAATCGAGCGTCGCAGTCCTAAAAGGGATTGCGACGCTTTTCTATTGTGTCACAGTAAAAATAAACCACCTGCTCTGCAGGTGGAGGGAATATCTTCAGATAAAAGCAACTCCTGTGCTAAACTAGATGTAGGTCTGCAAACCACAAATAAAAAGCACAGGAGGTCCAAAATGGACAATAATAGTTTAGCGCACACAAAATGGGATTGCAAGTATCATCTGGTTTTTGCACCAAAATATCGTAGACAGGTAATCTATAAAGATATCAAGGCAGATGTAGGACAAATCCTTGGGACATTATGCCGAAGAAAAGGAATCGAGATAATCGAGGCACAATGCATGCCAGATCATATTCATATGCTGGTAAGCATTCCGCCCAAATATTCAGTATCAGAGGTGGTGGGATATCTCAAAGGAAAAAGTTCACTCATGATATTCGAGAAGCATGCGAACCTAAAGTATAAGTACGGAAACCGTCATTTCTGGTGCCGTGGATATTACGTGGACACAGTAGGAAAGAATACGGCGGCAATAAAGGCATACATCCAAAATCAGATAAAAGAGGACTTGGAATAATATCAATTTTTACCACCTCCTGGTGGGAGGTGAAATCCAGAACATAGGACGTTTTTTCTGGTTCGGGAATCTGGCAGGCCTTTTTACGCAGCCTGGTTGCAGCATTATAAAAAGAACTGTTGCTGATGTTATGTAGTTCACACCATGCATGATCCGTCAAGCCGCTCTGGCGGCCCTCCGTGATAATTTGGAGCCATTCTTGCTCAGAACGATAGATCCGGCGCTTTGTCATGGAACCTCCTCCGTTTCATCATCCTATCGGATATAAGATTACCAATAGGATAGTGTAGTAAAAAACTACTTACTACCATTATGAATGGGAAATGGTTCCTTGGCTACCTACCCAATATTTAGGCGCTTTATATCAGAAGAACGATATAACCGAATGCTAGAAAGCTATGACAAAGCCATGGAGGAGATAGATGACCTCAAGGGGTTACTGAAAACAGTTCTTGAAAATACTGGAAAGGTTGTACCGGTGCAACAGAAGTGGGACATAGAACATGCCACAGGCAAGGATGACATGGTCAAGGAGAATCTAATCAATGTAATTGTAGTGTTCCTCAATGGGAGGTATGTAAATGCAGTATGGAATGTGTACTACTTCATCCTGGGCATGAGACAGGTACGTGGTAGAGGAACAAGCAAGGGAATGAGGGGGTAGCGACATGTAGTTGAAAGATATAACAGTTAAACACATAACACCAGAGGAACTGCCGTCTATTCTGTGTTTCCAACTTAGTTATAAACATCACACAGAACTGGGGAAAGACACATCTGAGGAAATGAAGCTGCTGAACCAGCTTAAGAATGAGTGGGGAGTGTAGGTATTGCAAATATAAACGCAATAACCACGTATTATCCATTGCGATATCGCAACAGAAGGGAGAACAACATGAATAAAGAAGAGATAAAGAAAATTGTGGTGGACTACATAAACAAGAATGAATCGGCCAGCTATGCGGAACTGCAGTGGCTGTTTGAGAAGAAGGGCTATGACTACAAAGGAAAACTGCTGTCCTGTTCGGATGTCTGCGAACATGTAGTGTTCTGGAGTGGCTGGAATGCGGAAGCCTTTGACCTGATGACGGAGCTGTTGCATGAGGGAGTGGCCTACCGGGAGCCAGCGCATCCCCTGCGGTATCTTATGGATGGGGCCGCCCTTACCCTGCCAAAGGTACAGCGCGCGGTGCAGTATAAGACGGACCATTGGGCGCCGGTGGTGTTTGTAAAGGGATTGGATCCGGAACTTATGACGTCACAAGTTAAGATAAAGGCAGAGGGAACGGAATGAGATGTAATTTCTGTGGTATCAACTGCTGTTACTTAAAATTTTGGTGGACATGGCAATAGACTAGTTATCCTGGATGATTTTAAACATGATACTGGTCGATTGGAGGAGGGTAATAGAGGGAGCGGTTTATAGTACAACCGCAGCATGTTGGTTTTAAAGATCAGAAACTCTCCCATTTCATTGATTCGGATAGGGCCGGTAGGACTTTCAAGAAAAGTGCCAATGCTAAAGAACGGTGAAAACTCCATTGGGAATAAAAGAAAATCCCCATGGTTATCAGTATTGGAAAATCCTTTTAAGGTTTTTTTGCATCCGGACACCATTAGTAAAGTATAAAATTCATTTTTCATAGCGAACACCTCCTGATTATGATGAAACATGTATTTGCAGATATTCTATATTTCCATCCTTTCCTGTGGGGAGAGCCGGTGAGGCTCATAATTGTGCCTCACCGGCTTAGGGACAAATATATAAAATCAAAGCTCTGACCATTTGATAGTCTAAGCATATATGAAATATATGTCTTAGGTATGTCTAAAATATAAAAAGACAGTTATTTAAAATTTTTATAAATTAATATCAGATATGATGTGGATTTGATATGAAAAGAAAGATATTAATTAGGGCTGATTTGGCAATGTTGAAAATAAATTCATAGTTGATGAGTAATCAAGTGGTTGAGAAAGATTATATTTTATGTCGTAATCAATTAATGGTTGAGGGAAAAGATTTGGCTTAATAGCAATAACGTTGCAGGAACAATCGGCAGGTACCATTTTCAAAAGCTCTGCTATATCTCTGAAGGGTAAAATTATGTCAATCATAATGACATCGGGAGTAAACATTTTACAGATAACAGAAGCTGCAAGACGGGTAGATGCAAGATAGCAGTCATAGCTGGCAGTATACAAAATTTGGTATAGTTGGTTTCTTAAATAGGAATCCTTGCTAACGATAAGTATTCTAGTTTCCATGGATTCACCTCCTTTACTTAAGTATACGATAATTTAGTAATATTACAATAGAAGAATGAAAAATAATATAAAAATAATAAATTAACAGAAAAATAATGGGATAAAAAGTTAATTAAAATACATTTTTATCCAAATAGGGGCCATTAACGGTGTAACGACGCAAGCCTTTATATATAGCAACTGGTTAATTCAAACCCAACACATGCTACTGAGGACTACGGAGAAGATAATGTTAAGCTGGTTCTGAAAGTACCAGATGAGGTTTTATCATACTTTTAAATGGAGGGCAGGTAAAGGATGTTGAAAGACTATAGTTTAAGACAATATGCGCTGGCTTATGCGAAAGTGGGGATGGCAGTGTTCCCCTTAGTTCCGAAATCCAAAAATCCTGCCACACAACACGGATTTCAGGATGCCACAACGGATTTTAACCAGATTGACAAGTGGTGGATGAAGAATCCGAATTATAACATTGGAATAGCAACTGGCCAAGTTAGCGGCGGACTTATTGTCATTGATTTGGATATTGACAAGGAAAAAGGAAAGCATGGCAACGAGACTTTAAGGGACTGGGAAGCAGAGCAGGGGCAACTGCCAGATACATGACGGACGATAACCGGCAGTTGATATATGTGGGGACGGTGGTTACTTTGTGGCTCCATCCAGTATACATGAAAATGGTAATCGGTATGAATGGGAACAGGCCCCGGATGAATTTGTCATTGAGAAGGCAGCCGGGATAACACTATTTTCCGCCTGGCCTGCAGTTTACAAGCCAAAGGATTGTCAGATGAGGCCATTCTGGCTGCAGCAATGACCGAGAATGGAACCAGGTGTTTCCCGCCTTTGACGGATAAAGAGATTAAGCAGAAAGTAGAGAGCGCCCTTAAGTACCAGAAGTCAACAGCACCGTATTCGGGGAAGGCCCCGCCGACTAAAGAAGGAATAACCCAGTTCGTGGATGCTCCTATCCAGCTTAGGTGTGAGGACTGGATATGCAATAAGGAAGGGGTATATAAGTGGGTGCAGGGAAAGAAGGATACGGACCCTCCCGTCCTCATAGATGTTTCCTATCAACAAATACTGCCGGTCGGGCTTACGAAGAATATTGAGACAGGGGAACAGAAATATGATATTGCATTCAGTGTCAGGAGGAATGGAAAATTCATGTGGAAAGATATCAAGGTGGAGCCGGCGGAATGCTGCTCCAAGACTAAGATCGTCACGCTTGCCAACCTGGGCGTGGTTGTCAATGATCAGAAAGCGAAGAACCTTGTGAATTACATATCTGACATGTACAGGATAAATGAGGATAGCCTGCCGGTTACGAAAGCCGTGTCCCATTTCGCATGGATTGGGAAACAGTTCTTTCCCTACGTCAAGGACATCATGTTTGATGGGGACAACGCACAGGCAAAAACCGTGCAGGCCGTAGGCCCCCGCGGCTCATTTGATACCTGGCAGAAGGGGTGTATGGAATATAGGAAGAACCTATTTGTACAGATGCTGATGGATGCAAGCCTGGCTTCCATCCTGATTAAGAAAATCAACTGTCTCTGTTTCGTACTCCATCTCTGGGGAGCTTTCGGGACTGGAAAGACGGTGGCCTTTATGGTGGCGGCCTCCATCTGGGGTATTCCGGACGAGCTTATCCTGTCCGTGGATTCCACCATCAATTATTGTACAAGCAGGGCAGTCCTAATGAAGAGCCTACCCGTATTTGTAGATGAGACACAGCTTTCAAGAGGGAACCTGGAGAAGTTGATTTATGCGATGACGGAAGGCAAGGAAAAAGGAAGGCTGTTGAGGAACAGCAGCGAGAGATTGATAATCCGTTATTTACAGATTTTGCACATGTCCTGGAGACTGTCAGGGAACATAATGGACATGCTGGAGAGAAGTTTGTGCGGCATGTTCAAGGGATTACGGACACAGAATTGATAGGACGGCATAAGGTTCTTTGCCAAAAACTATTTATCCTGGCACAGAGCACGGGAAAGCAGGTCAGAGCATTGCCTGTATCCTCCTGGCGGATCAGCTGGCAGGGGAATGCCTATTCCCAGGGGAGAAGGCCGTTGACCTGCTGGAAGGGGTGGGATTTCTTAAAATGGAGGCAGAGGTGTCTCAGGCAGAGAGAGCTTATCAGTTCATCATTGACTGGATTGCTGCAAATGAGAATCTATTCGACCCAATGTACAGTAATAAGGTAAGCGCCAAATATTCCACCGGATTTCATAGCCCTCCTGTTTAACTTATAATAGTAGTCGAAAGATATTTAGATTATTTCATTACATTTATGGAGGATAGGTTATGTCAGTTACTCGCAAAACCCGTGTTCTAATGCCGGAACAGATTAGGCGGATTAATGAATGCCGCCAGAGCGGCATGACAGATGCTGACTGGTGCCGTGAAAACGGCATTGCAACGGTCATCTTGAGGATCCGCGTCCGAAACAAGACGTCATTCCCATTGACCTTGTACCGCATTCTTTTCCGGAACAACATGAGTCATCAAAGATGCAGGAAACGTACTTTAACAATTCACATACGATCGAAATTGCTGTGAAGGATATCACTATCCGTATCCGTAATGATGCTGAGCCTGCTCTGCTTACCAGAACCTTTCAGATGCTTTTGGAGTTCTTATGTTAGGCGACATTTCCGAACTTAAGAAGATCTACATTGTGTGCGGCTACACCGATATGCGCAAATCCATCGATGGGCTCTGTGCCATCATAGAAGACCAGCTTAAGATGGATCCATTGTCCAGTGCTCTCTTCCTTTTCTACGGAAGAAGACGGGACAGGATCAAAGCTTTGTTCCGGGAAGCGGACGGATTCGTTCTGATCTATAAGCGGCTGGCTATCCACGGCGGTTATCAATGGCCCAGGAAGCAGTCAGAGGTCCGGAATCTTTCCTGGAGGGAGTTTGACTGGCTGATGTCTGGAATCGATATTGACCAGCCCAAAGCACTGAAAGCGGAGTGAAAACTAGCAGTTTCCAGGTTGTATTTTCCCTTGATAACGGCCCCGCTTTTGATATAATAAGGTTATGAAATCCCAGGAGAGAAACGATGGCTTCCAGTGCAAAAAATATCCAGCTCAGAGAACTGAAAGATACAATCTTACAACTGAACACAATGGTATCTGAACAGACGGAGCTAATCAAATCCCTCCGTCTTATGATTGACGAAAAGTCCAGCCGTGAAAAAGCATTGCAGGAACAGGTAGACTATCTTACTCAAAAACTTTTCGGCCCATCCAGCGAAAGAAGAGCCGATGACATTCCAGGACAACAGAATCTTTTTGATGAAGCAGAAATAGAACAGGATCCGTCCCTGTTGGAAGAAGAGACTGTGATCAGGGAGAATACCCGTAAAAAGAAAGCAGCCCATGATGATCTCTTCAAAGGTCTGAGGGTGGAAAAAGTAGTCATCCCTCTTCCAGAAGAAGAACAGGTCTGTCCAGTCTGCGGCACGCAGATGGTCCTGATCGGCGAGGAGTATGTCCGCCGGGAACTGGAATTCGTTCCAGCCACATGTAAAGTCATTGAATACTACAGCCAGAGTTATGGATGCCCCTCCTGCAAAGAAGGCCATGGAGATACAGAAAAACCTGTGATCATAAAGTCCCAGGTTCCGGCGACCATGATTGGGAAAGGCCCTGCCTCGGCATCCACTGTTGCGTGGACGATGTACCAGAAGTACGCCAACGGGCTCCCTCTTTACCGCTAGGAAAAGGACTGGAAACAGTATGGCGCTCAGATCAGCCGGACCACCTTTGCCAACTAGAACATCTACTGCTCACAGAACTATTTCCAGCCGTTGTATGATTACTTCCACCGGAAACGTCCAGGTGCTGAATGAGGAAGGGCGTAAAGCCCAGTCCCAGTCATTTATGTGGCTGTTTCGAAGTGGTGAGGATGGGTACCCGGCACTCATCCTGTATGGTTATTCCCCGACCAGGAGCGGCAGCCAGGCAAAGGAATTCCTGGAAGGCTACAGCGGGTATCTGGAAACCGACGGTTATCAGGGGTACAACAGCCTGCCAGGGATCAAACGTTGTTCCTGCTGGGCCCATATCCGCCGGTATTTTATCGATGCCGTGCCGAAAGGAAAGCAGTATGATTACAGCCAGCCTGCAGTACAGGGTGTCCAGTACTGCAGCCGTTTGTTTGTCATAGAGGACTCCATTAACAAAAAGTACCCCGGTGATTATGAAAAGCGCAAGTAGCTACGCCTCGAGAAGGAAAAGCCCGTTCTGGAGGCTTTTTGGTCATGGCTCAACCAACAGAAGCCTGTTCTGAATACCCGGATGGACAAAGCAGTCAACTATGTTCTCAACCGGCGTGATGCAGCAGAGACCTATCTGGAAGATGGACGGTGCTGCTTTACCAATAATCTCAGCTTATACATAGGATATTTTTATCCTTATCTTTTGCCATAGATAGCATAAATCAAAGTATTTTTCAATAAAAGATGTGGATAATAATCAGCCTTATCCTTGATAAAAGAATCATCAAATTTATGGAGGTGATACCACATGGAACAATACGACAAAAATGTAACTGCCATCCTTGAATTTCTTGTTGCAAAGAACTTCAGTGCATCTGTGATGCGAGTCTATTATTTAATAAACGGATTAAAAGGAATACCTTTGTAAAAATGCTGGGGAGCGCCTAAAATGGGCACTCCCTTTTCTGATATATTAGTCATTGTCCACCTGCCTCAAACGGGATATAATTATTGTTACTAATTTGTTACTAATTGAGCGATTCTTGCATATTCTCATAGGGTACTAAATATTGCATTTATAGGGCTTACAGTTTTCTTAAATTGTCTGTAAATTGGAAATATTTAGGTATATTATAATTCCGGACATTTTTTACCTGCTTGATTCTATCTGTCCTGCCAGCCGCGCATTGTCCAGAAGGGATGCCAGCTGAATTTCGGAGGAATATCCGTTTGTCATCTCATCTATTTTGCCGTTGGCGGCCGGATGGTAGTATCGGCCCTCCTGTTCCGCCCGTTTTCCTTCTATGATGGCCTCTGTCAGGATCTGACGGTCAGACACCCTCAGTTTTTCCGGGATTTCATTAATAATCAGAAGCGGGGGGCAAAGCTCCCCCTCCGGCATTCCTGCCTTTGTCCGGCAGCCGGCAGATCTGAGCACTCCCTGGAGTTTTACAGGCTCGCCGTGAAACAAATATCCTGTACAGAAGCCGCGGTTCGCTCCGATGACCTGGACACCGTGGGAGGTGAGCCAGGATACTGTGGCTTTCCGTTCCAGCATATCCTTGGGCCCGGTGGATATCAGAATGATAGGGATTTCAGCTAAAGCGGGGAGATCTGGGCAAAGCTCCTCACCCTTGATCTCTCCGATACCGCCCATGCCGCAGGTAACCGCAGCCGGGATACCGAGCTTTTTGCATACCGCCATGGTTCCGGAGGCAGTGAGCGCGCCGGAGACTCCGTTTTTAAGAGCATTCTCCAGGATACTGCAATCAATTCTTATGGCGGATTGAGCCTCTGTCCGGAAGGAGAGATACTTAGTGATGGTTCCGATTTTGATTTCTCCTTTGTAAATCCAGGCAATAAGGGCCTCTGGAAGCGTCCAGTTTTCAAGGAGGTAATTATTTGTCAGAGAGCGCAGACCGTGAGTCAGAAGCGCTGTTTCAATTAAGTATTTCATTTTTATTTCCAGCCTTCAAAATCAGCGACATTGTCCTGAGTGACAAGTGTCAAAGGCAGGTAAACCGGATCTTTAAAGGTTTTTCCCTGGACGATGAGCATAGCCATCTCCTCAGCCGCCTTTGTGTAAATAGCGCTGGAGTAGGTCATGCTTCCCATCATGGTTCCGTCCTCAATGGCTGCCTTTGCGTCAGTGGTGTAGTCTACGCCGTAAACCATAACATCCTTATTGCCCATTTCCTGAAGAGCCTGAACAGCAGCTAACGCCATGTTGTCGTTGCAGGCAAAGATTCCCTTCAGATCCGGGTGCGCTGTGAGAATGTCCTTAGTGGCCTCGTAGGCTTTTTCTGTATCCCAGTCACAGGCCTGCGCAGCTACCAACTCCACGCCTTCTGTGTTCTCGAAAACAGTTTTGGCTCCATTTGTCCTTCCAACACTCTGTCCTGCTCCTTCCAGCCCTGCTAGAATGGCAACCTTTCCACCATCCTCCATTCTGGAAATCATGTCATTGGCTACAGTGCTGCCCTGCTCCTCAAAATTTACAGTGATTTTACCGTCCAGATGACCGCCTGCGTCAGCCAGGGCTTCTGCGTCTACGCCGGGTCCAAGATTTATGACAGGTATCTCTGCCTCATTGGCAGCTACGATGCCCGGAATCAGATTCGTTCCGTCAATAGGAGACAGGATAATGGCGTCAAAACCCATTGTAACCATGGTGTTTAAGGCGTCTAACTGGCCCTGGGTGTCATCTTCGGCATCTGCCTCAAATACCCTTATCTCAATTCCGAGATCCTCTGCCGCTTCCTCGTAGCGTGTCTTCATGGTTCCCCAGAACTCATTGGAGGTGGAGCTGATAAGAACACCTATCTTTTCGCCCTGGCCGCTTTTGGGGAGCTCTCCCAGAGCCTCGTTCATCCTCTTTTCCACATCAGCCAGCAGCAGCCCGGCCTTGTCAGCTGATTCAGTCTCAGCAACGGTAGCAGAAACAGCCTCCTTGGCGGGCTCTGATTCTGTTTCCTTCGCAGCTGCCGCAGATGTTTCCGGAGCAGACGTTTCCTTTGCGCCGCCTGAGCTGCTGCATCCGGTTAATACCGCTGCTATACATCCGGCTGCCAATAAGCCTGTAATAAATTTTCTCATGATAACCTCCTTAACCTTTTTGAATTTTAATAATAAATAGTTACTATTTTATTAAAGCCCTTGTATTCCAGACTCTAATCTCTGAAATAAGTACAGACGCCAGCAACAGAAAGCCTGTGACCCATTGCTGGAAATCAGAGGACACGCTTAAAAGCGTCAGCCCGTTTCTGATAATTCCCAATATCAGCACAGCCAGGACAGTTCCGGCAATGCTGGCGTTTCCGCCGCGGATCGGCGTGCCTCCCATAATCACTGCCGTGATGGCGTCCAGCTCCATGTTCATGCCGGCGTTTGGCTCAGCAGAATTCAGGCGTGCTGTGATAATCACTGCTGTGACGGCCGCCGTAATACCTAAAAAAACGTGAACGGATATGCGGTAGAAGCCGGTCCGCACTCCCGACCGCTTCAGCGCCGTCTCACTGCCGCCCAGGGCCTGTACGTAATTTCCCCATTTTACATGAAACATCAGGGGAGAGGACAGAAGAATCAGTGTCAGGGCGAAAAGCACCGGAAACTGGAATTCCCCGATGCGGCCGATTCCCAACTGCATAAAAGCCTTTCCAAACTTGGTAATGGGTTTTCCGTCCGTAATCATCAGGGAAATTCCGCGGAGCATACCGCCGGAGGCCAGGGTGAGTACGAAAAAATTAATTCCCGTACAGTGAATGAGGGCGCCATTTAAAGCCCCCATCAGGCCTCCTGCCGCAATGCCTGTGAGGACAGCCGCCCAAATTTCAATTCCCCCATGGAGAGCCAGCGCTGTCAGGACTCCGCAGAGAGACACAATGGAACCGGCGGACAGATCCATTACTCCGGATGCAATGACAAAGGTCATGCCGACTGCCAGAATCATCCGGTAACTGGCTGCCTCCAGGATATTTCGTATATTTTTCCATGTAAAGAAGTATTCGCTTTTTCCTGCAAGAACCGCGCAGATAATAAGCAGCACAGCAGACAGAAAAAGCTGCTGCGAGTATTTACTCATCCATTTTTTCATCATCCGCCTGTTCTTCCCTTTCAATAATCGACTGGTACAGCTGTTCCGGGGAACTGTCCCTTGTCAGGAAGAAATCCACCTGTCTGCCGTTTTTGATTACGCATATCCGGTCGGAAATGTCATAGACCTGAAACAAGTTGTGGCTGATCAGGATAATGGTTTTTCCCTGTTTCTTTAAGGTGCGAAACAGATTCATAATCCGTTCCGTCTCCTTCATTCCCATTGCCGAGGTAGGTTCATCAAAAATCATAATATCGCCATTCTGATAGACGGCCCGCGCAATGGCGACGGCCTGGCGTTGCCCACCTGACATTTTCTCTACCGGCTGCCGGATATCCGGAATACGGATATGGAACTGTCTCAGAAGCTTTTCTGTTTCCTGATACATGGCTCTGTGATCAAGAAAAATACCGAAATGCAGAAGCTCACGTCCTAAAAAAAGATTGCCGGCGCAATCCTTGCAGTTGTCAAGGGCCAGATCCTGATAGACGGCTGTAATTCCCTGCTCCATTGCCTCCTTTGCGGTAAGAGAATGAAATACACGGTCTTTAATCTGGATGACACCCTGATCCGGCTTCAGGCATCCGGTGAGGATCTGAATCAGCGTGCTTTTTCCGGAACCATTGTCGCCGACAATGGCTGTAATCTCTCCGCCGTAGGCATGAAAATTCATGTTATCAAGAGCTGTGATGGAGCCGAACCGTTTTACAATGCCCTCCATCTGGATCATCAGTTTATTCAAGGCAGGAACTCCAATCTGTAGAAAATCTATCATTATTCTACCATCTTTTGCTGTGCTTTGAGATTGAAATTTTCTATGGAATCAATGCAATCATTGACAATAGCTATAAAATAGCCAACTTCCTTCCTTGCCGTATAAAATAAAGGGGCATACCTGTCAGTCAGAAGCAACAGAATTGATAGCACAGATATCTGAGGGCCTGACTTTGATGGAAAAGAATTAAAGAGAAAAAGCACAACCATATATTAAAAAATTATCAGAACAGATTTTGAACTATGATGGGGATAACTGGATTGATAAAAGTACAGAGGAATAATATTTATGCCTTTGAAATAGATGAAAAATGAAAATAAGTCAATAGTATTTGTAGAGCCGTATCAGCAATGGTACGGTTTAATAAAGTATGACGGGCATGCCCGTGTTCTGTGGTGAAAGTCCACATAGGCGTAGCTACCGACGAACTTTATAGCGACTCCCAAGGTTCATATCGTGAGATGTGGGCGAGAAGAAGGGATAGCGAAATCGTAGCCCTACGGACAGAAACCTGATAATAAGGCGTGCATGGCGGGTAAGTTGGCTTAAAGCAACGAAGCCCTAAAGGTAGCCGTAACCTATGTGCGTAAATTAGGAGGGTAGACGAGGAAAGAACACGGACTTATCCCGTGAGGTCTCACGGACGTAAGTATTGGTTGAAGTGGTTGAAGTATCCCGCTTGCGGTTGAAAACGATTTATCGTGAGAAGTCAGCAGAAGCCATAGTAGGCAATCTTGTTAAAAAAAATTGCTGAAGGGCTGAACAATGTAACCGTGCAGACGAATGTATGTACCTGTGGATATCTGACAGCGGATGTAGGCGAAACGTATAGGAGCTGTAAACGCGAAAATATAGGACTTATCACAGGGAGCGGAAAGGAGCGAAGCACACAAAGCATGTCGGAACTGTTAGAAAAGATACTGGACAACAGAAACATGAACGAAGCATACGAGAAGGTCTGCGCCAATAAAGGAGCAGGCGGAGTGGACGGCATGGAGATTAAAGAACTCGACGGATATATCCGTGAGAACTGGGACAGTATCAGGGAGCAAATCAGGAAGAGGGAGTACCATCCTCAGCCAGTAAGACGAGTAGAAATCCCCAAGCCAAACGGAAGCAGGAGAAAACTCGGGATACCAACCGTCATGGACAGGGTAATCCAGCAGGAGATAGCAGGAGTTGGAGAAACGGGGATTGCGGTTTGTGAGGTATGCGGACTATACCGAAGTTGAAACTATGCCGAATTCGGCATAGTGCGGATGATTTTATAGTTACAGCATCGGATAAGGAAACACTGGAAGATATCAAACGAATGATAGAAGACTTCCTAAAACCAAGAAGACTGACCCTGTCAAAGGAGAAAACAGTGATTACACATATAGATGAAGGTTTTGATTTCCTGAGATGGATTTTCCGAAAGTTCAAAGGAAAGCTAATCATCATGCCGTCCCACAAATCCATGTGTAAAATCACACAGAAAGTCAGTGAACTGATTAAGAACAGTCAAACTATAAAGCAAGAAATTTTAATCAGCAGGGTGAATGAGATTATCCGGGGATGGGCGAATTACCATCACGCTACCTGGGCTAAGAAATCCTTTAGCACAATAGACCATCGTATATGGAAAATGTTATGGAGATGGGCGAAAAGGAGACATCCAAACAAGGGAAAACAGTGGATAGTTAATAAATATCGGAAGACACATAAAGGAAGAAAATGGACGTATATGACAGAAAAGAACATCCTGTTCCTGATGATGGACATGCCAATAGTATGAAAGGGGCAAATGACACTTAATAAAACCCCCTTTCTTGAACAGGAGCACTTAGAAAATCGAGCGAAGAAACACCGATTTGACAGGAAGAAAAGCGATATGTGCCAATCGAGCTACGCAGATAGTTTATTATGCGTTATAGATGCGTGAGTGAAATGCGGTGAAAGCCGCACGTTCCGTTCTTTGGGGAGGGAATGAGTGTAAGGTGGTTCCCTTACCCGACACCGAAGAGATTGGGTAATGCCAATGGAGGGTAGGGGGATACATGATAATGGTCTTTCTGAGGACACATCAACCGTACTCAGGGACGGAAGTATTGATGGAGGGAACATACAGATTATATACATAACTCAAACTTCCCACACCATTTGGTGTGATGAACCTTGAAAACTCAATACTTTAACGCATAAAAAAGGCACAAATCCAGCTTGCATGGTATAATTGAATTGTCCAGAAACAATTACACAGCAAGGAGATTCATGCTATGTCAAGTATACCATATAATCGGCATAAGGAAAATGAGATTTTTGATTTTGTATCAAAATTTATCAACGAGTTTCAAATCGGGAAACTTCTCTTTCAGTGTAATGCAGGTAAGGAAAAGGGGATTCCTGTCATGACAATCTTTCGCTACTTGTTATGCCTGCTCTTTTCTGACCGCAGTCACTATATGCAGAGAAAAACGAAAACTTTTGAAGAAGGATTCTCAAAAAACACCCTTTATCGTTTTTTGAACAGCGTGAAAACAAACTGGCAGCGTTTTACTGTGCTTCTAGCTTCCAAAATCATTAACGATTTCATGAAAACACTTACTGATGAAAAACGGAAAGATGTCTTCATTATAGATGACAGCCTGTTTGAACGGTCACGCTCTAAAAAAACCGAATTTTTGGCAAACGTTTTTGACCATTGCTCCATGAAATATAAAAAAGGATACCGTATGTTTACTTTGGGCTGGTCGGATGGAAACTCCTTTGTCCCGGTCACCTATTGTCTGCTTTTAGCAGCGGAAAACAAGAACCTGATTTGCCCTGCAAAAAATTCGATGGCCGTTCCATTGCTGGAAAACGCCGCAGCCAATTGCGCCGGAAAGCGACTGATGTCATGCTGGAACTGATTGCATCCGCTCAGGCGGTTGGTCTTTCTGCCAAATATGTTCTGTTCGACAGCTGGTTTTCATCCCCTAAGACACTGATTTCCTTAAAAGAAAAGTGCCATATGGATACCATTGCCTTGATAAAAAAGAACAAAACAAAGTATCTGTATGAAGGGCAAAACCTTAATATCAAGCAGATCTACAGCAAAAACCGGAAACGGCGCGGACGTTCAAAATACCTGCTTTCCGTAAATGTCACTCTGAAAAAAGATGACGAGGCTCTTCCGGCCAGAATCGTGTGTGTCCGCAATAAGAGCAACCGGAAAGACTGGCTGGCCCTAATCAGCACGGATACGAATCTTTCGGAAGAAGAGCTCATCCGTGTTTATGGAAAACGTTGGGACATCGAGGTGTTTTTCAAATCCTGCAAATCTTATCTGAAACTGGTAAAAGAATGCCGAAGTATCTCATATGATGCCTTAAATGCCCATGTGGCAATCGTATTTACCAGATATATGCTGCTTTCGGTGGCAAAACGGCGAAATGAAGATGATAAAACTATCTGTGAATTATTTTATTGTCTAATGGATGAGCTCGAAGATATCACCTTCAGTCAGTCCATGCAGATTATATTGGAAGCTTTACTGGATACGGTAATGGAATTTTTTCATATCTAATTTCTACAGGTCAAATTGTTATAATGATTGCAGAAGAAATTGTTGAAAAGTGTCCTACCATGAGATAAAACAGCAGAAAGGAAGGGAGGATAACGCATGCTGATGACAGGAAATTGCTTATCAAATAGGATTTTGCAGCTTTTAGACGAAGTATGGAAAACCACAGGGCATGTTTCCGTTATCAATAAAGAAAATGGTTGAAAAACGGATGCCCTAAATCATGTAGTGCCATGGTAAGGAGTTGATGGTATCGGCGGTGATCCTAAAAGGGATATACCGGACAGAAACCACTATATTCCAATTCAATGCACAGGTGATTGGGATAACGGAAATTCACATAGAAGAGGAGCAGGTAGACGGGCTTCTGAAAGTACATTCTGTGCGGATGAGATTTACAATGATCAGAGATGGGCTGCATATTTCACAAGTGATTGTGGGATAGGCGGCTCATTTTTTAATGATGAAGAAGCGCTGCGTTGCAGATCACCGCCTTCGGTTCTGGACTTGATATTTAGAGCCGGAGGTAAGAAAATGAAAGACAGGAGATATTATATCAGGAAAAATGGAATATTATCGGAAGTCACATATGATGAATATCAGAAATACGTTTCACATAAGAAGCTTGAAGGAAATGTGTATTTTGTGTGCATTCAGAATTCGCTGATGGAAGTCACCGAAGATATGTACATGAAGCATTACCGGGTAATTCGGAGAAAGAAGTACCTGACTAGGGAGGTACCATATGAGATCCTGCATTATCAGTCCCTGGATACGGATGAGATGCTGGGAGAGGAACTGCTATATGATGATTCCGGGTTATCTATAGAGGATAAAGCCATCCATAATATATACACGGACAAACTGTATCCTGCATTGGTAAAATTAACAGATGAAGAACGGGATCTGCTGTACCGGCTGTATTATCAGGGGGTATCAGAGCGTGTCCTGGCAAAGCAGCTTGGAATATCGCAGGCAGCGGTTCATAAACGCAAAGAGAAGATTCTAAAACAGTTAAGGATATGGATGAAGCTGTAGAGTTTCCAAGTATTAATATAGGGCAGCCATTCAGGCGTAAACCAGAATGGCTGCCCTTTTTATAAATCATATTGTTATTTAGCCCTTGAGACGATGGAATCAGATGTCTATAGTTTCTGGCCATAATTTTCTTTTTCGTGAAATAATCCGGATATATAGACAGTTCTGCTTTTATCATCAATTAAGAAAAGTATTACATATTGAAAATGATTGACAGTTGCTTTGTGGTAACCCTTTGTCCGTAGAAACGGATCGTCACATTGAGGGTAGATATGGGGGTCTGATTCCAAATAACTGTAAATGATTTCAATTTCAGATAAAAGCTTGCGGGCAGCGGTAGGATTCTTTAAATTGGAAACAAGATAACTGATGATCCAGTCCAGTTGCTCAACCGCCTGTTCTGTAATGTGCAGTTTATAATCCATATTTATCCTTCAGCTCATCCAGGGATGCCCTGGCGTCCTTAGTCCTTCCTGAATGTATTTGCTCTTCGGAAACTTCCAGACCGCGGTAAAGGCTGGATTTCCAAACCGTGTTCTCATATGTTTCCATACTCATAATTACCATATCGCCATAACCATTCTTTGTGATGAAAATCGGTTCCTGGGATGTATGACATAAATCAGAAATGTCGGAAGTATTCTTTAAATCCTTAATCGGAATAATCTGTGGCATAAACTCACCTCTCAATTCGAATTAATTATGGCCTAATTATACCATAATAATATGAAAAAATCAAATATTATTCTATCTCAAAATTTTTTTAAAAAGTTGGTTATCACTTGTGGTATTTTTCGGCTTTTAAATAGTAGAGGGTATTTTATTTCATAAGTCCCTTACAGGTGTACATTGAAAATTTCATATCCAGCCAATTCGTTACATTAGCTATCCGGATGCGAGGAGCAGAAGCGACAAGAGAGGTACGCGGTGACTGCCTGCGGAAAATGGATTCCGTCAAATAACCTATATATCTTTTCCTGGGTTTAAGGCAAGAGCGGCAACTACCTGTCTCAAAATCAATCCATGGCGGATTGAATCGCCACAATCCCGGATAGCCTATAATGATACTTCCGTCCAGTCACAGCCCCCTTGGCCGGGGACCACGCAATGAGGGCGGCCGCCAGAGAACCTGGCGGAGGTGGAACTCCTATGATGCCTGTCAGCCGCAGGCAGGCGGGTTGGCTGCCCTGTCTGGATCCAATAGTCTGTCTGGACAAGCTTCGGGGAGTAGTGTCGAATAGAAGCGCAGAATAACTTGTAAAGAAGGTGATTTCGATGCCAGCTCATGCAGCCGCCTGTCAGGGCCGGCTGCATGAATGTGGCATTGAGAACGATATGAGGATACAGACAAGGTATATGTGAATGAAATGTCATTAATGAAGAGTAAATGAAAGATTTGTTTCAAGAGGCTAATTTAAGGGCCTACCTCAATATGAGAAGGGCCTTAAAGAACATTAGTTAATCAACATCCCAGATATTTATATGTGGACAAGCATCTAATGGACCAGTTGCTGCTATATTATTTCCACTCCAGATATCGATTGTGGGGTCAGAGCGGCGCAGACAATTGGTACAGGTGAGATATATCGCTAAATGTAAAGTCAGAGACTGTCAAAAAGAAAGGAAGGGGAGAAGAGAATGTTATGCAGGGGAGATTTTTACTATGCGGATTTAAGTCCAGTGGTCGGCTGTGAACAGGGAGGGGTACGCCCAGTCCTCATTGTTCAGAATAATGTGGGAAACCGTTACAGCCCGACCGTAATTGTGGCAGCAGTTACAAGCCGGATGGAGAAGCATCCATTGCCGACCCATGTATTTATTAACCGGAATTCCGTTCTGCAAAAGGATTCCATTATTATGTTGGAACAAATTCGCACAATCGATAAGTCAAGACTGTTGGAGTACATAGGACACTTAGATTGTAGAGATATGAGGGCGGTTGATGTCTCGTTAAGAATCAGCTTGGATATGGGAACGGACACAAGTGGGACATTTTGGGAGGAGAGGCAGAAACAGGGCTTGGTTCTGACTTAAGTCATGTGGCAGTAGGCGTTATGAAGAAAAGCAACTTATATAAAATGGCATGGTTTTGACATAATATGGCACGATTAAATATGACCTTTCGTTAAAGGAGCACCCAGAATATAAATTGCTTATGGAGGTGGACCCGGAGGTGTAAAAGAAATTAGTGCAGAGGTGGATTCCCGTAAGCTTTGCCAAGGCTGTTCGACTTGCTTATAGCATAAAATGAAGCTGTGCCAGATTGGAACAGCTTCGTAAGATGTAATAGGACATACCGATATTTTCATAACATAAAATGACTGGTATTTATCGAAGGGAGAGCGTGAGTGAAAAGGAACTGTGTTCAGAATGTTATTGTCCATATTCCTGACAATATGGATCTGCACGCACTTTCCGATAAAATCAATGAATTCCATTTACAGGTGGTGGAACGCAGGCTAAACAGTTCTAATCTAACGACCGATGATAAGATAGCCGTCATTGATAAAATACTGGATAACCTAAAATCACGTGAGCTTGATGGAATCATCAAATAAGTGTTTGTGAAGCCGCCATACATTGTAAGGTGGCTTTGCTTGTTTTTGTTCCCAACTGCGGAGAGTAAGATGTTTTACGTCCATAAGCTGTGCAAGCTCTTGTTGTGTGATATGGTTCTTTTTACGATAGGCCTTCAGTTTTAAAGCCCAATCTTCAAAGCCATATATAGGTAGGATTAATTCGGCTGTTTCTTCATTGTCAGCGCCGAGGAACATTTTTGTTTCCCTTTGTATGGTGGCGGAAACCTTCCATTGCATGGCACAAAGTTGTTGGTTATCATGGCAATAAGCCGTTCTCTGGGGGAATCAATGATACGGCATCCCACAATGCCCGCTGCGTTGCATCCGAATCCCATACACATGGTTAAAGCCTGTTTGCCGCAGGCATGGCAGCTCTTAAAGGGTTTATCCAGGTTATAGGCAATCCTGGGCAGATAACCCGAGTCCTCCAACAGGGTAAACAGAGGAAAGAAGATGGCCATGGGCGGCAGCATTACCGAGACAACCCAGGCCAGAACCCGGTAGACTCCCAATATCAGCAGCCCGTGAAGCCATTGGGGGGCGCCTGCGGCCATGAAGGCTTTGGTGAGCTGATCCTGGAGGCGGAACAGGGCGTCCGCCAGCATCTGGGAGGGGTAATTGGCGCCTGTGATGGTGAGCCAGAATACCACGGCCAGCATTCCTATCATGACGGGATAGCCTGTAAACCGGCTGGTGAGAATCTTATCCAGCTTACGGTCCCCCTCATTGTAGCCGTTTTTGTGGAACTGGACCGTATCACGGCATATTTTTTCTGCCGATGCCACCAGGGCAGCCACGATGCGGTCCTTTAGAATTTCATTGGTAATGCCGTACTTGGCCAGATGCTCCCTGGCCTGTGACAGGGCAAGGCTTATCTCAGGCACTTCCAGTATATCCTCATTCAGATATTCCCTTAATTCTTTCATAAGGGACGGGTCGCTGTCCAGAAGCTTTAAGGTGAGCCAGCGTGAGCTGACCTTTCCCTCCACCCTGGCCTTTACGGCAGGCTCTGCCATGGCGATGGCCTGTTCAATAATGGGGGAGTACTCCACCTGGTAGGGAGAGGCGGTTTGTGTACCTTCCACCAGGTCATCCAGCTGTTTCATCAGCTGGTCAAGGCTTCGCTTTTTCCTGGCAATGGTGCCGGCCACCGGTACGCCCAGCTTTTCCGACAGCCCCTTCAAGTCAATGGTGATATTCTTGCGGGCGGCTTCGTCCATCAGGTTCACACATACCAGGACCCGGTCCGATATTTCCATGGTCTGAAGTACCAGGTTCAGGTTGCGCTCCAGGCAGGTGGCGTCGCACACAACCACAACCCCGTCGCTTCCGCCAAAACAGATAAAGTTGCGGGCCACTTCCTCCTCCGCGGAGTGGGCCATGAGGGAATAGGTGCCGGGGATATCTACCAGCACGTAGCTGTGCTCCTTTGTCTTACAGTAGCCCTGGGCATTGGTCACGGTTTTTCCAGGCCAGTTTCCGGTATGCTGGTTCATTCCCGTGAGATTGTTGAAAAGGGTGCTTTTACCTACATTGGGGTTGCCTGCTATGGCGATTATTTTATCATCAGGTGTCTGTTTTTTTATCTCCAGTCCGGAATCCACAGCTCCCATTCCGACGGATTGTTTGGTCAGACCCATTTTAATACTCCTTTTTCTTTTTTTATTAGGCAATTCCATATCTGACCTGAGTCAGATGATGTTTCTTACGACAGCTGTTTTTGGGGAGATAATTCACAGGCTGGTGCAGCCCTCCATTACCTCCTGCTCGCTGAAACCAGTGCAGGGCTGAACCAGTATCCCGCGGCAGTCCTCTGAGCGTATGGCGATGACAGCACCGCGAATCAGGTAGGCGCAGGGGTCTCCCAGAGGGCTTTGCCCAAGGCACTCCACCTCCGTATTTTCAACCAGGCCGATATCCAGAAGACGCCTGCGTATGCTGCCTGTGGAAGTAAGCTCTTTTACACGTGCCCGGTTTCCGGGTTTTATATCATTCAAACATAGAAATTCTTTCATAATTACAATACCTCGCAATAGATTTAGGATAGGGAAACTTTTTCTTACTCATATAGTATTACAGGAGGGACACTTTGGTTACTGATAAAGATGGATTCTATACCATGAAAGGATATGAACGCTCTGCTTCCGATGAGATGACTTCATCCATGGAGGATTATCTGGAGATGGTGTGCAGAATGGAGGAAGAGGGGGAACCCATCCGTGTCAGTTCCCTGGCTGCCAGCCTTCACGTACGGCCCTCATCCGCCTCAAAAATGTTGGATAATCTGAGAAAAGCCGGATATATTGATTTCAAGAAATACGGCTCCATCATGGTCACGGATAAGGGATATGAGGAGGGCAGGTATCTGCTGCACAGACACCGGGTGCTCCAGGATTTTTTCTGTACCCTCAACCATACGGAGGATGAACTGGAGCTGGTGGAAAAGATTGAACATTTTATCAATCACAGGACCGTGGAAAATATGGAGCAGGCTCTTTCTTTCCTCCGGCATAAGAATGATATGACTGGAAAAATGGGATAAAGTATTGTATAATGTGTAATATGCAAAATGATAAAGGAGAGACATTATGAACGATGATAACTATGTAGAGTGGCTTGTGAAGAGAAAAGATCCGGCATATGCCGTTCCTGTAAAAATACTCATGATTGTGGTCTGTATATTTTCCGTCCTTTCAGCGCTGCAGACTGTGTTTGGAGTAATTGTTATGACCATAGCAGGTGTGGCTACCTATTTTGTGTTCCTGAACCTGAGTGTGGAGTTTGAATATCTGTTTGCAGAGGGCGGTCTGTCGGTGGACCGTATCCTGGGAAAGGCAAAGAGAAAGAAGATATTTGACTGTGAGAAGGATGACATCCAGATTGTGGCGCCGGCAGATTCCTTTGTGCTTAAGGATTATGAGAAGCAGGGCATGAAGATAAAGGATTTTTCGTCCGGCAGGAAGGATGCCAAGGTGTACGCCCTTATATACCAGAAGGGTCCGGACCATTTTAAGGTACTGATTGAACCAAATGAGAGAATGATAGGAGCCATGCGCAGAACCTTTCCGCGAAAGCTTGTGATGTAGGGCAATGGGCATATAGGGCAGGTCGGTAGAGAACAGGCCGCCGGGGACAGCCGAATAACAGCTGTCACGGCGGCCTGTCTTTTTATTTTGCTCTATTTCAGGTTTTCACCGCTTAACATGAATTCTATCAGCCGGTCCATGTCCTCTTTTTCATGAACCACTAATTCCAATTCCTTAATATATCCGTTGGAACACATATTGGCAATGGAAAGATACTGGGATAGCTTTGACTTTAGGTTAATCCTGTCGCCCTCCGGGGATACCAGTTCGATTTTTCCTTTACACTGGTCCACTGCTTCAAAAAAAGCTTTTACATCTGAGATGTTTTCCAGTTTCATACAAAACCCTCCGCTTCTGTTGGTGTGTACTGCATTGTGTGAATTATGGTGGTATCAGGCACTCTAATCACTGTTATGGATACAATACAGCGCTGGTTTATAGATTATAACCAGTATATCAATGGGGGATGAAGATAACAATCCGCAATTTGACTAAAGATGAACGAGATAAACAGGGGGAGAATGTATATTAGCAACAAAAATAAATTAAAAATTAAAAATTTAATATTGCATTATTTCATTCTATCCTTTATAATGATAGTACGAGTAAAGGAGTTGTTGAGATGAGGGTAAAAAAGAATTTAGATAAGATTATCTACGATCAGATTATTGATAGTTTTATCCTCGGTGAATATAAGATGGATGACGCTATCTCACTTGACGTTTTATGCGAAAAGTATGAAGTCAGCAGAACACCGGTGGTTCAGGCGGTGAAGCTTTTAGTCAATGACGGAGTACTGGAAAAGCTCAGCAACGGGCGTGTGGTGGTTCCCACCTTTGACCAGAACCAGATTAAGAATATCTGTGATGTAAGGCTTATGATTGAAAAGCATGCCATAGAGCATTATCTTTCAGCGGCAGCAGATGTGTCCTCATTGCTTGACCAGCTAGAGATATGTGCTAAAAAGTGTGAGGAGTATCTGGATAAGGGGGATTTCCTGGAGCTGTCCAAGACAGACCTGAGGTTTCACCGTGTGCTGGTATCCGGGGCCAGGAATGAATATCTGTCAGAGCTGTATAAGAGGATACAGGGCCAGTTCCTGGTGGCCAATTACCTTGTGCTGCCGTTGAGAAACAGGAATTTCCGTTCCACAGTGGATGACCATTATAAACTTCTGGAGTACTTAAGGAATAAGGATATGGAGCAGTCTGAAAAGATGATTGCCGGCCATATAAACAACATATTCTACATCATCACCAATCAGAAGTAACAGATGCGGAAGCAGTAAATGCAGTCATCAAAGACGCGGCAGACCAAGAAGTAGCAGACCAAGACGCAGCAGACCAAGAAGCAGCAGACCAAGACGCGGCAGACCAAGAAGCAGCAGTCAAAGACGCAGCAGACCAAGACACGCAGCGCTCCAGGACGAAGCAGCTTAAAAAACAGTAATCTATATGCAGTAATCTAATATAAGAAGTTTGGCATTAAGCTAAGAATCAGGCAATCCATGTTTCCATGAATTCAGGTCAGGAGTTCATGGGTTGTCCGGCACTTAGTTTGGTAACGTGTACTCTCAAATAAAAAATTTTAATTTTTAATTTATTATTTTGCCATAACAAATTAAAAATTGCGTTAAAGGAGAGGACAGAGATGTTTGAAGGTAAACATATTCAGGTAGGGGCCGGACGTTATATCCAGTGCCATGGCGCACTGAAGCGTGCGGGAGAGGAGATGGTATTTTTCGGAAAGAAGGCTTACCTGCTGTACGGGGACGATGTGGTGAAGGGAAAGTCCAGCCAGGTCCTGGAGGAAAGCCTCAGGAAATCCGGGATTACATTTCAGTCGGAGATATTTGAGGGACCTTCCACGGAAAAGAGCTTTGGAGAGGTAGCTGCCAGGGTCAGGGAATCGGGAGCTGAAATCGTGGCAGGAATCGGGGGCGGCCGTATCATAGACATTGCCAAGGCAGCCGGGGATATGGCAGATGCCAGTATCTTTACCATACCCACATCCGCAGCCACATGCGCGGCCTACGCTGTTCTGTATGTGGTATACGGCGAGGACGGCAATGTAGACCACAGCGGTTTCCTGAATCATGAAATCAGCGGGGTCATTGTGGACATGGATTTGGTTGTCAATGACTGTCCAAGGCGCTATTTTGTGTCGGGCATCGTGGATGCCATGGCAAAAAAACCGGAATTCAGCTTTACCATGGCCCATCTGAAGGATGAAGGTATGATTGCCACCTCGGAGATAGCCACAAAGATTGCGGATTTTACCTACAGTAAGTACATGAGGGACACCAGACAGGCCCTTAAGGATTTCGATGACGGGAAGGACAGCATGCTCATAGATGATATGGTGAACATGAATATCATGCTGACCGGCATGGTGTCAGACCTGTCCACAGGAGGCAAGCAGCTGGCCGTTGCACATAATTTTTATGATGCAGTCTGCTGTATGTACAAGGACGTGAGAAGAAAATATCTTCATGGGGAAATCGTTGCCATGGCCCTGCCTCTTCAGCTGGCTGTCAACGGACGTCCGGAGGCGGAAATAGAAGAACTGAAGGCTTTTCTCAGGGAGGTGGGCATACCTGTCAGCATAAGGGAGGCCGGGATGCCCCAAGATGGGCTGGAGGAGCTGATTACGTATGTTCACCGGGTTACGATTCCGGATGACATGGAACTTCTGGAACAAATCCGGGATGGTTTTAAGTATATCATGTAACTAAAAACATAAAAATTCAAAAGTAAAGGAGAAGGTATTATGTTGAAAAAATGGGCAGCAGTTACGTTGAGTGTAAGCCTGGCATTGTCACTGGCAGCATGCGGAGGACAGCAGGGGGCATCTTCCGGCAGCGCAGGTTCCCAGGCAGGGGATACCCAGGCATCCTCCGGCGGTGAGGTTTCCGCGGATGAGGGCGATGTCATCAAGATTGGCCTTATTTCTATGATGACAGGAGACAATCCGCTGAACGGGGAGCGTATGAACCAGGGGGTACAGATGGCTGTGGACGAGTACAACGCAGCAGGCGGTATCAACGGAAAGCAGATAGAACTGACTATTGTGGACGACCAGACCCTCCAGGACATGGCTGTTACCTGTGCCAATAAGCTGATCGGCGAAGGCGTGGTGGGTATCGTGGGACCCCACAGAAGCACCAATGCCCTGGCAGTGGAGGCAGTGGTAAAGCAGGCGGGCGTAGCTGCCTTCACAGGCGGCACCACACCGCAGATCAGTACTCTGGACAATGATTATCTGTTCCGCTGCAGGGCTTCTGACAGTATTTTCGCAGAGGCGGCGGCAGCCTACGCAAAAGAGCTTGGCTGCAAGAAACTGGGACTGTTCTTTAACAATGACGATTTTGGAACAGGAGCAGAGGGCGTTATCAAGCAATACTGTGCGGACAACGGCATGGAGTATGTGGAAGAAGGACATAACACGGGAGACAAGGACTTTACTCCTCAGGTTATGAAGATGAAGGACGCGGGCGTGGATACGGTCATCATATGGACCCACGATGCGGAGCTGGCAATCCATGCCCGCCAGATATACGAGCTGGGACTGGATGTGCAGGTAGTGTCTTCTCCGGGCGTTACCATGCAGCAGGTAATTGATATGTGTAAGGCGGAATACATAGAAGGCTGGTATGGAGTGACGGATTATGTGTCCACCAGCGACGACCCCACCCTTGTTGCATTTAAAGAGAACTTTGAGAAAAAGTATGAGATCGAACCGGAATTATACGCAGCATCCTATTACGGCGGCGCAGTGGCCCTTTTAGAAGGAATCAAAGCAGCAGGAACCACGGACCGCAAGGCTGTTATGGAAGCTGTCAAGGGACTGAAAGACTTAAAGGTACCCGTAGGAGTCATTACCTGTGACGAGAATAATGATTTAGTCCACAATATCAATGTGGCCCGGATTGAAAACAAGATTCCAAAGTTTATTAAAGCTGTTTCTGTGGAATAGTTTCTGGCTTATGGAGGACAGGGGACGGACCCGGCCTGAATCTGAATCCGGCCCCTGTCATGACGAAAAGGAGGTAAATGATGGGCACTATACTTCAGCTATTGATAAGCGGTATTGCCATGGGATTCATCTATGCCCTGGTTGCCATCGAGTATACCCTGATATGGAATTCCACAGGACTGCTTAACTTCAGCCATGACAAAATCATCACCGTGGGGGCGTATATATTTGCAGCTACCTTCATCATTAAATTCAATATGAACAAGCCCTTAGCCATTGTGCTTACTTTCATGCTCATGGGAATTCTGGGGTCTGTAATCGCTTCCGGAATCTTCAATCCGCTGCGGCATATGCGTTCCAATATCTTTGCTGTTATGGGAACCATGATGTTAGGCAGGATTCTGGCAGAGGCCATCCGGCTTATATACGGACCGGTTCCCTTCACCATTGAGAACTGGCTCAGCGGTACCATTAAGATCGGTACACTCATGGTCACAAAGGCCAATGTCATCATATGTGTGGTGGCAATCCTGGTAGTGGCGGCCCTTCAGTTGTTTATGAATTTTACAAAAATAGGAAAGGCCATGCGCTGTGTGGCCCAGAATAAGAAGGCCGCGGCCCTTATGGGCATCAATGTGGCCCAGAACATCTGCATGACAACGGCAGTCAGCTCCATTATATGCAGCGTCATCGGAATGCTGATCATACCGCTGTTCAATATATCCACCACCATGGCAGCCAGCATAGGCCTCAAAGGTTTTTCAGCCGGAGTCATCGGAGGATTCGGATACCTGCCTGGAGCCATCCTGGGCGGTCTGTTCATCGGAGTGGTGGAAAACCTGGCGGTGGTGGTTCTTCCGGCTGTCTATAAAGATATTGTGTCATTTGTCCTGTTAATCATATTCCTGCTGGTACATCCCAGCGGATTCTTAGGCAAGAAGGCGTGAAAGGAGTAAGGGAAGATGAAGAAAAAGCTGAAACTTAAATCACTGCATTTCGCCGTGGGAGCCCTTGTGATTGGCGCTTTTCTGCCGATATTCATTAAAAATGATTACTACATGATGGTCCTTAACCGCGTGCTCATCAATATTATCGTGGTATTAGGCCTGAATTTCATCACTGGTCTGACCGGCCAGATGAATCTGGGCACAGCGGGAATCTTTGCGCTGGGCGCTTATTCCTCTGCCCTGTTTACCAGATACACGAATCTGACGCCCTGGCTGGGGCTGATTGCGGCAGTTATCATGGGAATCCTTATCGGCAGGGGACTGGGATATCCCAGCCTGAGAGTCAGGGGGGTATATCTGTCCCTGACCACCATTGGATTCGGGGAGGTGGTGCGCCTGCTGATTTCCAATACGCCGAAATTCACAGGAGGCACCCAGGGCATCCGCAATATACGGCCCTATAACATCGGAAGCTACCAGATACAGAGCCAGAAGGAAATGTATTACCTGTTTCTGGTATTTACCGCCATTGCTTTTTTTATTGCCTGGCGCATTGCCTATTCCAAGTGGGGGAGGATTTTCAAATCCCTGCGGGATAACGTGGAGGCAGTGGAGATGAGCGGTGTGGACATCGCTTCCTGCAAGATCAAGGCATTTACCGTGGCATCTATATTCGGTACCGTGGCAGGAGCCATGTATGCCCACTATATGGGCTATATAAACCCATCCACCTTTAACCTGGATTTGTCCACCAACTATGTGGTTATGCTGATGGTGGGAGGACTGGGGTCCGTGGTGGGAACTATATTTGGATCAGCCATTGTCACCATCCTTCCGGAAATGCTGCGTTTCCTGGGCAATTACTATCAAATCGTGTTCTGTTCTATCATCCTGCTGGGGGCCATATTCTTCCCGGACGGCTGGGTGAGTGCGGCAACAGGCCTGTTCATGAAGATGTATCAGAGAATCAGCGGAAAGAGCTATGCAGAAGGCGGTGAATAAGAGAATGGAAAGTCTGTTGAAAGTGACGGGAATCACAAAAAAATTCCAGGGCCTTGTGGCGGTTGACAATGTCAGCATCGACATGAAGGAGCACACCATACACGCCCTCATCGGACCAAACGGAGCAGGCAAGACCACCACCGTAAACCTGATTACAGGAGTGCTGCCTCTGACGTCAGGCAAGGTGGAATTTGGGGGAAAGGACATTACCGGCATGACCACCCATGATATTGCCAGGCAGGGAATCGGAAGGACCTTTCAGAACATAAAAGTATTTCCAACCATGACTCTGCTTGAGAATGTGATGGTGGGGGGTCACCAGCAGGCCCCCATGGGAATGATGCGGGGGATTTTTGACATCAGAGGATCACGGGCAGAGGAAAAGAGGCTTAAGGAGAAGGCTGAAGAGGTCCTTAAACGCATCGGTATGTATGAGCTGCGGGGCTCTCTGATGAAGAACCTGCCCTATGGACGCCAGAAGATATCGGAGATTGGACGGGCCATGATGAATGATCCCAAACTGATTCTTCTGGATGAGCCTGCGGCCGGCCTTAACCCGTCGGAGCGGGCCGAGCTGGTGGATGTTATCTATAAGGCCTATGAGGACGGATACTCGTTTTTCATGATTGAGCACAACATGGATGTGGTCATGAAAATCAGCGACTACATAACTGTGCTGAGTTTCGGGCGCATGATAGCAGAAGGCACGCCAAAGGAAGTACAGAGCAATGAAGAGGTTATCCGCGCATACCTGGGAAGCCGGTATGTGGAGCAGGATTCCAGATAATCGGAGGGATTCTTATGTTAAAAGTCAATGGGATTGACGCTTATTACGGCGATGTCTGTGCATTGCATGATATTTCCCTTGAAATAGGCGATGACGAAATTATATCCATCATCGGTTCAAACGGCGCTGGAAAGACCACGCTTATGAACTGCATCGTGGGCTGGGTGAAGGTAAAAAAGGGCAATGTGGAGTTTAACGGACAGGATATAACCAATCTGCCCACACACAGCATAACCAGGACCGGAGTGGTGCAGATTCCGGAGGGAAGGGAAATATTCTCCAACATGACAGTCCTGGAGAACCTTGAGATGGGGAGCTACAGCATAAAGCGGTCCAAGAAGGAAATGAATGCCAAAATTGAGGAGATGTATGACTTGTTTCCGCGCCTGAAGGAGAGAATGGGCCAGAAAGCGGGATCCTTAAGCGGCGGTGAGCAGCAGATGTTAGCCATAGCCAGAGGGCTGATGGGAGATCCCAAGCTCCTGATGTGCGATGAACCATCCCTGGGCCTGGCTCCCGTGATTGTGGACGATATGTTTGATATATTTTTGAGAATCAACAAGGAAAAGCATCTGCCGATCCTGATTGTGGAGCAGAACGCCTTCATGGCCCTGGAAGTATCCAGCCGCTGTTACGTGCTGGAAAATGGGCGTATGGTAATTACTGCCTCCAGTGAGGAGCTGGCTAAAAGTGATACCATCAAAAAATCCTATCTGGGCGGATAAAGGGCGTTTCTGCCTTTATCCTGCCGTTGTGGAAGGTGAACAAGAAAATAAAAAATATTTAATTTTTTGTTGACATTACACGAAAGATGTGTTAGTTTTAAATCAGGCAAAATAATAATTTAAAATATTTAATTTTTTATTTTTAATTTAAAATTACATATTCACACCAACAAAATTTTTTATTCCAAGTGTAACTTGGGGGAAAGGGAGAAAGCTATGAAAGTGAAAGACACAATCAAGAAACCTTACGGTATCTGCCCGGCATCCATGACCATCTGGAATGCAGACCAGACTTACAACAAGAAGGGTATGGAGAAGTACCTGACCTGGCTGCTGGATAATGGCGCACAGTCTATTTCCATCTGCGGAAGCACTGGCGAGAACATTGCCATGAACATGGAAGAGCAGAGGGAAATCATTGAACATGTATCTGGTTTCTTAGGCGGTCAGGTTCCTCTGGTATGCGGTACAGGCAGATACGATACCCTGAATACCATCAAGATGAGCAAGTTCGCACAGGACCACGGTGCTGACTGTGTCATGGTGATCCTTCCATTCTACCTGAATCCTCATAAGAAGGCAGTTATGCAGCATTTCAGGGATTTAAGGGAAGCGCTGGATATCGAAATCATGGTTTACAACAATCCCTGGTTTGCCGGCTATGAGCTGAGCGTACAGGAGGTCAAGGAGCTGGTGGATGACGGTACCATACAGTGCATCAAGGCAGCCCACGGCGACCCCAACAGGGTCCACGAACTGAAGTACCACTGCAAGGATGACCTGACTGTATTCTACGGACATGACTATGCTGCCATGGAAGGCCTCCTGGCCGGAGCGGACGGCTGGCTGTCAGGTTTCCCGGCCGTACTTCCAAAGCAGTGCCGCAGACTTCAGGATGCCTGCTTCGCAAAAGATGTGGATGCAGCCATTGCAGCCCAGAACAATATCCAGCCATATATTGATTATTTCTTCTATGATAAGGTCAACGGGGTTCCCCACTGGCAGGAAATCTGCAAGTACACCTTACAGGCACAGGGCCTGGATGTAGGTCTGCCCCGCAAGCCGTTGGGCGAGCTGGATGACGCCAATAAGAAAAAGATCGAGAAATTACTTGCAGACATGGAGTAATTGACGAAAATGTAATAGGTACGGTCATTTATGATATCGGTGCATGTATTGGAAACAGGTGATACATGCACCGATTTTTTTAAGGAGAGGGATTTATGAAATGTATTGTGTGCGTGAAGCAGGTGCCGGATACCGCCAATGTGGAGGTGGACCCGGTAACCGGAGTGCTGAAGCGGGACGGGACCCAGTCCAAGCTGAATCCGTATGATCTCTATGCCATGGAGTCCGCCCTTGGGTTGAAAGAGCAGCTGGGGGGTACCGTGGATGTCATCACCATGGGGCCGGGACAGGCCAGGGAGGCGTTAAAGGAGTGTATGTGCATGGGGGCTGACCGTGCGGGACTGATCAGCGACAGGAAATTTGCAGGTGCAGATGTGGTGGCTACCAGCTATACCTTATCCCAGGGCATACGCAGGATGGGGGAGTATGATCTCATTCTCTGCGGCAAACAGACCACGGACGGGGACACGGCACAGGTAGGGCCGGAGGTGGCCCAGTGGTTGGGAATACCCCATGCCTCCAATGTTCTGGAAATCAGGGAGACAGGGGAGGGACGGATACGGGTGCGTATGAATATGGACGGATATGAACAGATACAGGCCATGGATTTGCCATGCCTGATTACCATGGACAAGGATGTGAATACGCCGAGGCTCCCTTCCTATAAACGGGAAAAGGAACTGCGGGAGGGATATCTGAGGGAGTTTTCCCTTACGGACCTGGAGGACCAGGATGAGAGCCACTATGGTTTGTCCGGATCGCCCACCCAGGTGGAGCGTATATTCCCGCCGGAGAAGAGTGAATGCAGGGAAATGTTCGATGGAAGCCCTGATGTGCTTGCTGATAAGATGTATCATGTGCTGAGAGAAACAAAGTTTATATAGTTGTATGGACAGAAAGGAGAGAGGATTATGGCTGAACTGAGGATTCACCAGGAACAGCTGGATGAAGACGGCATCCGCCAGCTCATTGACATATGTCCCTTTGGTGCCATCAGCTGCAGGGATGGAAAGGTGGAAATTGACTCTGGCTGCAGAATGTGCAGGCTGTGTGTGAAGAAAGGTCCTGGCGGGGCCGTGGAATATATGGAAACACAGGAACCGGGGATTAATAAGGATGAATGGCGCGCAGTGGCTGTGTACGTGGAATACAATGGAAAGGCCGTACATCCCGTGACATTTGAGCTGATCGGCAAGGCCAGGGAACTGGCAGCCGTCACAGGCCATCCTGTGTATGCGCTGTTTATGGGGTATCGGGTGGGAGAAAAGGCAGAGGAACTGCTGGCATACGGGGTGGACCAGGTCTTTGTGTATGACAGGAAGGAGCTGGAACATTTCTCCGTCCTCACATACGCCAATGTATTTGCGGATTTCATAACCAGAATCAGGCCGTCGTCCATCCTGGTGGGGGCCACCAACGCAGGGCGCTCCCTGGCTCCCAGGGTAGCGGCGCGGTTTAGGACAGGGCTGACAGCAGACTGTACGGTCCTGGAAATGAAGGAGAATACGGATCTGGTGCAGATCCGTCCTGCCTTTGGGGGAAATATTATGGCTCAGATTGTGACGCCGAAGAACCGGCCGCAGTTCTGCACGGTCCGGTATAAGATATTTTCCGCGCCTCCGGTGACAAAGGATCCCTCAGGCACCATCCGTACCATGGAGGTGACGGACGGCATGATTGACCGGAGAATCAGGGTAGAGGAAATCATACATAAGCCAAAGGAGATTGACATATCGGAGGCAGAGGTGATTGTGGCTGTTGGAAGGGGTGTAAAAAGTCAGGCGGATTTGGAGTTAATAAGGGAACTGGCCGTTGCGCTGGACGCACAGCTGGCATGCACCAGGCCTTTGATTGAGTGCGGCTGGTTTGACGCCAGGCGCCAGATTGGACTCAGCGGCAGAACGGTGAAGCCAAAGCTCATCATTACCATAGGTATCTCCGGTTCCGTACAGTTTGCGGCGGGCATGAGGGGTGCTGAGTGCATCATTGCCATTAACACGGACAGGAAGGCTCCTGTTTTTGACATTGCCAACATCGGTCTGGTGGGGGACTGGTATGAGATACTTCCACGGCTGCTTAAGACGGTTAAGGAGGGTACGTGATGGGGTACAGGAAACTGGATGAGAAGGATATCGCTTATTTGAAAAAGGTGACAGAGGACGGACGGGTCCTGACCGGATCCGATATAAGCCAGGATTACAGCCACGATGAGCTGGGGGGAGTGGAGCGCGCTCCCGAAGCCCTTGTAAGGGTATTGTCCACCGGAGAGGTTTCGGACATCATGGCCTATGCCAGTCGGGAGGGAATTCCCGTGGTTACCAGAGGCTCCGGCACAGGGCTGGTGGGGGCGGCTGTCGCTATCCACGGAGGCATTATGCTGGAGACCACACAGATGAACCATATTCTGGAGCTGGACCGCAGGAACCTTACTGTGACAGTGGAACCGGGGGTGCTTTTAATGGAACTGGCGCAGTACGTGGAGGAAAACGGGCTTTTTTATCCTCCGGATCCAGGTGAGAAATCAGCAACCATAGGCGGAAATATCAGCACCAATGCAGGCGGAATGCGGGCCGTAAAATATGGCGTCACAAGGGATTACGTGAGGGCGCTGACAGTGGTGCTGCCCACAGGCGAGGTGGTGGAATTTGGCGGTAAGACGGTTAAGAACAGTTCCGGATACAGTCTGTTAAATCTGATGATTGGATCTGAGGGAACACTTGGGGTCATCACCCGGGCCGTGCTTAAATTGGTTCCCCTTCCGGGTAAGACAGTGAGCCTTCTGGTTCCATTTGCAGATATGGAGCAGGCCATAGAGATGGTGCCAGTGATTGTGGAGGCGCAGATACAGGCCACGGCCATTGAGTTTATGGAGCGGGAGACCATCCTGTTTGCGGAGGAATATCTGGGCAAACGGTTCCCGGATACCAGGAATGATGCCTATATCCTGCTCACATTTGACGGAAGAAATGCAGAGCAGGTGCGGGCGGAGTACCAGGAGGTGGCGGACCTGTGCCTGGAACACGGGGCTTTGGACGTGTTCATCGTGGATACACAGGAGAGGAAACAGAGCGTGTGGAACGCCAGAGGGGCATTTTTAGAAGCAATCAAGGCGTCCACCACCCAGATGGATGAGTGTGATGTGGTGGTGCCCAGGGACCGGGTGGCGGATTTTATCAAATACACCCATGAGGTGGCCGGGATACTGAATCTGCGGATTCCCAGCTTTGGCCACGCAGGCGACGGAAACCTTCATGTGTATCTTTGCCGGGATGACCTGGCAGAGGATGAGTGGAAAGAAAAACTGAGTCTGGGCTTTGAGATGATGTACGCAAGGGCGCGGGAATATGGAGGGGCAGTATCAGGGGAACACGGCATAGGGTATGCCAAGAAGGAATATCTGAAAGAACAGCTGGGGGACACGCAGATTGGCCTGATGAGGCGGATTAAAAAGGCCTTTGATCCCAATCTGATCCTGAACCCGGATAAGGTTGTCTGATATGGAGCTGGCAGTACTAACCTGCTGGCAGACAGCCGCAGGGGGATATTAGAATGGCTGATGGAACCCTATTAGTAAAATCAATGAATATTTCTCTCTGTTTTGGTTTGACAAGCCAGATAAAATTTGCTAGTATAAGATACTAATAAGAAACGGACAGTTCACGGACTATCAATATTCTGACAAAACATATCAAATCATACACGCAGAAAGAGAGGAAATTTATAATGGGTACAATTATCGGCGAAGGCATAACCTTTGATGATGTACTTCTGGTACCGGCATTTTCAGAAGTGATTCCCAACCAGGTAGACCTGACCACACATTTGACAAAGAAGATTAAACTGAACATCCCGCTTATGAGCGCCGGCATGGATACGGTAACAGAGCACCGCATGGCCATCGCCATGGCCAGGCAGGGAGGTATCGGTATCATTCATAAGAATATGTCCATTGAAGCCCAGGCCGAGGAAGTGGACCGGGTTAAGCGTTCTGAAAACGGTGTTATCACAGACCCATTTTTCCTTTCACCGGAGCACACTCTTAAGGATGCCAACGATCTGATGGCAAAATTCCGCATATCCGGCGTTCCCATCACAGAGGGCAGGAAGCTGGTGGGCATTATTACCAACCGTGATTTAAAGTTTGAGGAGGATTTTGACCGTCCCATCAAGGAGTGCATGACCACAAAGAACCTGGTTACAGCCAGGGAGGGCGTAACCTTAAAGGAAGCAAAGGCCATTTTAGCAAAGGCAAGAGTGGAGAAGCTGCCGATTGTGGACGATGATTTCAATTTGAAAGGCCTTATCACCATCAAGGACATTGAGAAGCAGATTAAGTATCCGTTGTCCGCAAAGGACGCACAGGGACGTCTGCTGTGCGGCGCTGCCGTTGGCATCACTGCCAATGTGCTGGAACGTGTAGGAGCATTGGTGGACGCAAAGGTGGACGTGGTGGTTCTGGACTCCGCCCATGGCCATTCAGCCAATGTAATCCGCTGCGTGAAGATGATTAAGGAAGCATATCCGGACCTTCAGGTGGTGGCTGGAAATGTTGCCACGGCAGAGGCCACCAGAGCGCTGATTGAGGCTGGGGCCGATTCCGTCAAGGTAGGCATAGGACCTGGTTCCATCTGTACCACCCGCGTGGTGGCAGGCATTGGCGTGCCCCAGGTTACGGCGGTGATGAACTGCTACAGCATTGCCAAGGAGTACGGCGTACCCATTATCGCGGACGGAGGAATCAAGTATTCCGGCGATGTGACAAAGGCCATTGCGGCAGGCGGCAGCGTGTGTATGATGGGAAGCATCTTCGCGGGATGTGACGAAAGCCCGGGCACCTTTGAGCTGTACCAGGGACGTAAGTATAAGGTATACCGCGGCATGGGATCCATTGCTGCCATGGAAAACGGAAGCAAGGACCGCTATTTCCAGACAGATGCAAAGAAGCTGGTGCCCGAAGGCGTGGAAGGTCGCGTGGCTTATAAGGGAATGGTGGAGGATACTGTGTTCCAGCTCTTAGGCGGCCTGCGCTCCGGTATGGGATACTGCGGCGCCCAGGACATCACAACTCTTCAGGAGACAGCCCAGTTTGTAAAGATTTCCGCTGCGTCCTTAAAGGAGAGCCATCCTCATGATATCCATATTACCAAGGAGGCTCCCAACTATTCAATTGAAGAATAGGGATGCGGGCATAATGATTGAAGCATAAGAAGAATTGGTTTATAATGATACCCGTCGGAGCTGCTCCGACGGGTATTTCAGATCGCCCGCCATGGGCGGGTTTTAACGGGAGGACAGGCATATGGAACAAAAAAGCAGGCTGACAACGCTGTGCTATATAGAAAATGAGGGGGCATATCTGATGCTCCACAGAATCAGCAAAAAGAATGACGTGAATAAGGATAAGTGGATTGGAGTGGGCGGGCATTTTGAAGGGGACGAGAGCCCGGAGGACTGCCTGCTCAGGGAAGTGAGAGAGGAAACAGGACTTACTCTCACATCCTGGCGGTTCAGGGGGCTGGTCACATTCATCGCGGAGGGCTGGGATACAGAGTACATGTGTCTGTATACTGCGGACAAATATGAGGGGGAAATGATTCCCTGCAACGAGGGTACGCTGGAGTGGGTAAAGAAGGAGGACGTGCTGTCCCTGAATCTGTGGGAAGGGGATAAAATCTTTTTTAAGCTGTTAAATGAGGATGCCCCCTTCTTTTCACTGAAACTGGCTTACCAGGGAGACCGGCTGAGTGAGGCTGTTCTGAACGGAAAACAGTTGGAATTGTTCGATGTACTGGATGCGGACGGAAAGAAGACTGGAGTGGTCCGGGAGCGGAGCCTGGTCCACATGGACGGGGTTCCCCACAGGACTGCCCATATATGGGTTGTGAGGAAAAATAAGGATAAAACATACGATCTTCTGCTGCAGAAGCGGAGCAGGGGAAAGGATTCCTATCCTGGCTGTTATGACATTTCCTCGGCAGGCCATGTGCAGGCCGGTGATGAATTCCTGCCGTCCGCCATCCGTGAACTGAAGGAGGAGCTGGGAATTGAGGCCGGGGAGGAGGACCTGGAATTTGCCGGGTATCACAAGGGATATATGGAAGAAGTGTTTTACGGGAGGATGTTCAGGGACAGTGAAGTCAGTGCTGTGTATGTGTACAGCAAACCAGTGGATGCAGACCGTCTTACCCTTCAGAAAGAAGAGGTGGAGAGCGTCATGTGGATGGGGCTTGGCCAGTGTGTGGAGGCGGTGAGAAACAACGGGATTCCAAATTGTATATATCTGGATGAGCTGGAGATGATTGAGGGGTATTTGTGCCGGAGCCAGGAGAAATAGCAGATAACTGGATACAGGGAGTGTGGATGGACATCGGGCATACAGCCCAGGGGGCTTTTATTTTCACCTAAACCATCGTATAATGAAAAAAACGACAAAGGAGGTAAGTGCATATGCGGTGTCCAAAATGTTCAGGCCAGATGGAGATAAACCGAATCAGAACACACCTTGTATGGGTGGATGAACTGGACCGTATTCCCGATTCTAAAAACCAGCTGGGGCCAACAATCGCTTATGTATGCACGGAATGCGGATACATAGAATTTTATAGAGATCTGACATCCGTGAATTAAGGTGTTCCTGCACCATGTTCCGGAACGGATATGAAACACATTCCGGCAGGAAGGCAGGATAAGGCATAGTAAAACAATGGAATGAAGGCATGGGGAACCACTGTATAATGGAATGCGGGGGGATGGAAAGAAAAAAATCTGCCTGTGCAATTAAAGAAAAAATATATATATCGTAAGTTTATCGTCAGAAATAGATGTTTTTTGTAACCATGAAGTATGGTATAATATCTCTAGTTTTGTTCAGAATGACCTGCTGTATGGGAGAGATATTATGAGACTTAAGAAATGGAAATCATTTTTATGTATATGCACCAGCTGTACCCTGTTGATGAGTACGGCAGCTTCAGCTAATCCGGCTGCCATCACGCCTTTGGAAGAAAGCCAGGTATCTTCCTTCCAGTCCGGGAACCAGACCTCTGACCAGGGGATGGTATCGTCCCAGGGACCGGGTTCGGAATCCGGAAGTGACGGAGCGGTCATTTCATCTGACGGGCCATCCTCATCAGGAAGTCCGTCCCCGTCAGGAAGCCCGTCCTCGTCAGGAAGCCCGTCCACCTCAGGGAGCCCGTCCCCGTCAGGAAGCCCGTCCACCTCAGGGAGTCCTTCCACGTCAGGAACTCCCTCCCCGTCAGAAAGCCCCTCTTTATCCGGAAGTCCGTCGCAGAATCCGCCAGCCGGTCAGGCTGCCGGGACTTTTGACCAGACGGCCGCAGCTTCCGTGCAGAAGCCGGAGATAGCTTCGGAGGGAGCCGTGCTCATGGATGCTGCCACGGGAACCGTCCTGTTTTCCAAGAACGGGGACAAGCAGTTCTATCCGGCAAGTATCACCAAGCTGATGACAGCCCTGCTGGTGGCGGAGAACTGCAGTCTGGATGACAAGGTCACATTTTCAGCAACAGCTACCACGAACCTGGAAGCGGGCGCTGTATCCATCAATATGACGGCAGGGGATGTGATGACTGTGCGCCAGTGTCTTTATGCCCTGCTTCTCAAATCAGCCAATGAAGTGGGAAATGCCCTTGCGGAACATGTGGCTGGCAGCAATGCCAAATTTGCGGAGATGATGAACGCCAAGGCAGCGGCCCTGGGGTGTACCAATACACATTTTACAAATCCTCACGGCCTCAATGACTCCAATCATTACACCACACCCCATGATATGGCTCTGATTGCAAGGGCGGCGTTTCAGAATGATGTGGTGAAGACGGTGGCGTCCACGCGCACGTATACGCTGCCTGCTACCATAAAGAATCCTTCCGGCCTTACCGTGACCATTGGACACAAGATGCTGAACCCCAACGATGCCAGGTATTATCCGGGCGTTATCGGAGGAAAGACCGGTTATACGTCCAAAGCGGGAAATACCCTGGTGACAGCAGTGGAGAAGGACGGAGTCAGATTGATTGCCGTTATCATGAAGAGCAAATCGACTCATTATACGGATACGAAGGCATTGTTCGATTACGGATATGAACTGGTGAAGGCAGGCGCTTTAAGCGGCAGCGCAGGCAGTACAGGCAGTTCAGATAACGCAGGCACGACAGGCAGTTCTTCCGGCACGGGAAATGCCGGTCCGGGAACAACCTCAGCCAAGGGCTGGGTACAGGACAGCAATGGATGGTACTATGTGAAGGATAACGGGGCCAAGGCTGCCAATGAGTGGGTTACGGCAGACGGTGTTTCCTACTGGATTGATTCCAATACATATATGGCCAAGGGATGGCGCCAGGTAAACGGCAAATGGTATTTCCTGCGCTCCAACGGAGCCATGGCCAGGAACCAGTGGGAAAAGGTGGAAGAAAACGGCCAGTGGTTCTATCTGGGCGCGGACGGCGCCATGCTGACCAACACAACCACGCCGGATGGCTCGCGGGTGGATGAGAGCGGGGCGTGGGTGCAGTAATATCAGTATAGAAAAGATGCTGCGTGTATTGTATTATAAAGCGAATCTCCTAAAAGCTGCGGCTTTTGGGAGATTCTTTTTGCTTTTTGGAGAGCTTGGTTTTGGAATAGATACCCCGGGCTAACGGCTGGTGCTTACGTTTTTGCCGGCCAATTGAAAAAAAGCTGTTGCATTTGACAGAAGCGCACCCTGATATTACAATCAAAGAAACATATGTTTATCGCCTTTGGAACAAAAGAACCGGGCTGATAATCATGGCTTCAGAAAAGGGGATAGAGGGAGGTTTACCATGTATGAAAGAATGCTTGACAAGCAGAATAAACCGGCATTTGATGATATGGCCGCGTACTGCGGCAAAGGTATGGAGTTGTTTATCCGAATCAATGAGTGGTTGTCAGATACATGCGGCACTGTGCAGGAGATTACTTTTCCCTATGGGAATAAATATGGCTGGGCTGTTGCCCATAGAAAGAAGAAAAAGCTGATTTGCAATGTGTTTGCGGAGAATGGCGCCTTTACCGTTATGATTCGGTTGTCAAACGCACAATTTCATTTGGTATATGACCAGGTTGAGAAGGAAACTCAGGAATGTATCGACAACAAATACCCTTGTGGTGATGGCGGATGGATCCACTACCGCGTTGCCGGTGAAGCTCATTTCTGTGATATACAAAAATTGCTGGAAATGAAATGTTTATCATGAACCATGAGAGCTTCCAGCTGCTAAAGTTAATCTTTATATTCGTAAGATGTAAGAAATAAGAAATAAATACAGGCAGCAGCCCTGTTATGATAAAAACAGATAAATATATGTGGATTTTATTGGAGAGAGGAGGACTCGCCATGAAGAGAAGCACAATATCTATTCTTATGACAGCAGGTCTGCTGGCTGTTTTGCTGTCTGGCTGCCGGTTGGGAGGAGGAACGGAGGGAGAGGCAGCGGGCTCAGGAACGAAAGAGAATGTTTCCAGGCCAGCGGCCGGTACGGCCCAGGAACCGGTGCCGGAATCAAAGGTGAATCAGGAAACGGAGGAGGACGCGCAAGGGAAGCAGGAAACGCAAGGGCAGCAGGAACCGGGAGTGAACCAGGTGCCCAAATCCCAGGGGCAGGTCTCTGGCCTGCCGTATCAGTTTGCCTCAAAATATGGAATCATTCAATCGGAATATCCGGTATACGAATTGGATGCTGTAGTTGAATGCAAGCTGCCCCAAAAGGAAAAGACCATATCCCTGACATCTGCCCTCCACCAGAAGCAGGAGCTGCTTGTGAGTATGGTTTTGGATGACTATGGGGAAGTACAGAAAATCCCGGCAGGCGGGGAACCTCCCGCAGACAGCCGGTATTTTACGATAAGTGACGGGACCATGATTGTTTCGGAAAAATATCAGGACGAACTTTGGAAATCAGGCGAAGGCCTGTTCCTCACAGGTCCCGGCATTCCGGAAGGCGGAATTAAGCCTGTGGAATCGGTGTATGCTGACTATTCGGCTTATTTTGAGGAATATGGGAACATCCGTTATATCATAGAGGCAAGATTTGAGCTCCCATCAGCTCCTGTCTCCGAAGAGCTTTTGTCAGGCTATGCAATCCGGCTTTTTGATTTTGAAAAGCCTGTGGAATTTGCCCTGAAAAGTGTGCCTGAATATGGGACGCTGGAGGAACTGGCAAAAGAGGAGAATGGAAGCATAGATACCCATGACGGTATATCCATTATAAGTATGGGGGAAAAGGTAAAGGAGGGAATCCTGATATCCTGGTATGTGTACAGTGATGAGGGAAGGCCGTCCATAGTTATTGGTTACAAAACGCCGTCCCTGGATACGGACACACCGCCCCTGGATATGCCAACCATATCCGGCAGCGGCAGACAGTATGAAATAAAGGAGTTGTCTGCCAATCCTTATTGGGACAATATGGGACATTACCGGCTGTCGGATATAAAGCAATACGGACGGCGCCTCAGATGCCTGTTCGATGTTCCCCAGGAGGAACAGAATGGGTCTTTCCGGATTCATATTCCGGGAATCACGTTTTTGAACAGTGAGGAATCCGAGCCAGTCACCCTGCCTGTCCCGGAGGACTATAAAGAATTAGAGGAAACCATTCCGTGGAAAGACGGTTCTGTGCGTATTCTCGGTATTACCAGGATGAAGCCCCAGACAATAGAATCAGAGGACGGACAGGGAAATGCCAAAGTGACGGAGAGACCCGCTGTGTACATCGACGTGGAGGCAGTGCATGAAGAGAGGGAGCTGGCGTTAAAGGGACTGCTCTGCCAGAGAAAGTTAAGATGGGGAAGATGGGAACATGAACGGTATGATTTTAATGAGAAGGGCGTTCTGAGCGGTTTCCGGATTTTTTATGAGGAAGGCGATACGGAAGTAACACTGAAATTCCAGGGAGCTGCGTTTTACTGGATCCAGCCGTATGTGATGGAGATAGGGGCAGACAAAATAGCATAAGGCAGGTTTATACCTGCCCCCACACAGGCCCCAGCAAGTCAGACTCAGTCTGACTTGTTTTTCTTCCCCTGCCGTTGTAGAATAACCTCAGAAGAAAAATCATCCGGGAAAAATCCCCCGCAGAAAAGTGAGAAACGATTCATGAAATCCATACGAAAAGAAATGACAAGGAACCATGTGATTCTGCTGCTGGTGGCCTTTATCTTCATAGCATCCAACGCCCTTGTGAATGTGGGGTCCTCCCGCCGCTACAACGGGCTTTTACAGGATTACCAGCAGGTAAACGGGCTGCTGGCTATCAATAACAGGAGACAGACCTACTTTAAGCTGTACAGCAAGAGCCACGACGAGGGGATGCTTAAGCAGTACTACGACGAGTGCGAGCTGTTTGACAGCCAGCTGCGGGGACTGGATGAGAAGATGCGAAATGACCGGAAGTGCAAGATGATGTACCGGATTGTGGGGCAGGTTGCTGAGCACAGGCGGGAGATGGCAGAGTCCTACATCCGGCCTGACGGGGACTACTATCCCAGCCTGATGGCTGATTTGGACGAGGTGGATTTGGAGATTGAGCGGTGCCTGAACCAGTTGATGAGCCAGTACCTGGAGTACCTGAACACTGCTTTTGCCAGCCACAGCAGAACCCTGGGACTTACAAACAGCATCCTGATCGTGTTTTTCATGGCAGCCAGCCTTTTTGGCATGGTGCTGAACCATCAGATGAGCACCAGTATCCTGAATTCCATCAAACGGCTGACGGACGCTGCCAGGGAAATTATGAACAATAACCTGGAGGCAGCGGATATCGAGGAGACGCCTTATGCGGAGCTGAACCAGGTATCCGCCACATTTGACCAGATGAAGCGGCAAATCAGAACCATGATCACGGAATTGCATGAGACACACCAGATGAAGGAACGGCTGGCTGAGGCGAAGATCCGGGAGCTGCAGATGCAGATGAATCCCCATTTCCTGTTTAACACCCTGAGCCTGGTAATCCGCAGTATCCAGCTGGGAGAGCGGGATACCTCCATTCAGCTGGTCAAGGCCATCTCCAAAATTCTGCGGAGCAGCATTGAAATCAACACGGTATCCATTCCGCTGGATGCTGAGATTGAGCTGCTTCAGTCATATCTGTATATACAGAAGCTGCATTTAAAGGGAAGGGTGACCTTCTGTCTGGATGTACGCAAGTCATTTATGGACGAGGATGTGATGATTCCTCCGCTGACAATCCAGCCTCTGGTGGAGAACAGTATCCAGCACGGGCTGAAGGACCGGGTGAACGGGGGGAAGGTGGATATACTGATTACCGAGAAGCCGGATTATATTGAGGCTGTGGTGGCGGACAACGGTGTGGGTTTTCCGGAGGATCCGAGCCAGCCGGCCCGCAGGGATACGCCTATCCCCAAAACTTCCATTGGCCTGAAAAATGTGGAGGAACGGTTAAGGCTGTTTTACCGGAAAGAGGATGTGCTGCATATCCAGCGGACGGAGGGAATTACAAAGATTACGCTGAAGCTTTATAAATCAGACAGGCATTAGGAGGAAAGGGTTATGTTGCGTGTAATTTTGGCAGATGACGAGCAGTATGAGCGGAATTATCTGGAGAAGGTTATAAAGGAGAGTTATCCCGGCTTGCTGGAGATTGTCTACAAGGCAGTGGACGGTATGGATTTGATGGAGAAGCTGGAGGAATGCAAGCCCCAGATTGTGCTTTTAGACATCAAGATGCCCCGGATGAACGGGCTTAAGACAGCAGAGGAGGTGCGCAAAAGGCATCCGGATATCCAGATTGTGCTGATATCCGCTTACAGTGATTTCTCCTTTGCCAAACAGGCAATCAAGCTGGGGGTGACGGATTATCTGCTGAAACCCTATTTGGACTCGGAGCTTCGGGAGACACTGGATAAGGTCATTGCCAGGGTAAGGGAACGGGAGGATACCTTGTCCATGCTGTCCTATTCCAATTACCTGGTGGAGGATGGAAAGTCAGCCTTTGATTTTTACCGGGATCTGGAAAAGGATTTGCTGTGGGATGTGTTCTTTGGCCGCAGGGACAGGGATAAACTGGAAAAAGAGTTTGCCATGTGGGGAGTGGGACCGGGGTGGTTTAAGGTAGTGCTTATTTCCAGTCCGGCCCTGATTAGCATGGGAGGATTTTCCCAGGAGGTGCTGAAAAATTATTTTCACATGACAGGGGTGACGGTGCTTAACAGCATCTGGATGGACCAGATGGTGATCTGCCTTTATTCTCAGCAGCAGGATGGGTTTACGGAACTGACCGGCTGCATTACCCGCGCAAGGGATTACCTGGCTGAGGAGAGGAAAATCCCGGTGGCCTGCGGTGTCAGCGGCGCTTATGAAGGCATGGAACGGCTGACGGAAGCCTATGGGGAGGCGGCTTCCTTTATCAGGGAGTATTCCGCGCAGGAGGCGCGCCTTGCCTTTGACAGCATGACGGAGGGCATGAAACGGATCTGCGGCCTGGAGGAACAGATCATCAAATCCCTGTCCCTGGAGGACCAGGACCTGAGCTGCGTGCTTCTTACGGAGATGATTGAGGAGCTGGAGACCCTTTTAGGGTATCAGGATGTTTCGGTAAAACTGAATTTCGGCCGCAGCCTGATGACAATTATCCGGGGAATCAACCAGATACCGGGGATACGGGTCAAGACCTCGGAGGCAGCCAGGCGTTTTGAGAAGCTGGGACAGCTCAATTTTAACGGGGATAATTTAAAGTATCATGTAGAGTATTTTTCGGAAATGAAGATTCAGAGGGAATGATGTTCAGGCGGTAATGTTTGTGCAAATTTGGAAAATGACCGGTCCTGGTCAGGAGGAACGTGTTGAAAAAACAGTGGTTGATAGGGGCCGCGGCCGCAGCGCTGATTGCAGGCCTGGCGGGCGGCTACGGGATTTTAGAAAATAAGGGGGCCGCGGGAGCGGACAATGAACCGGAGATTGTGCTCTGCTACGGCGAGGTGAATCCGGAAGGCCATGTGCTCACGGATTCGGCCCAGTATTTTGCCGACCGGGTCAGTGAACTCACTGGCGGCAAGGTCATGGTGGAGATCTATCCTTCCGGACAGCTGGGGGACGATGCGCGCTGTTACCAGTCCATGGAGATGGGGGCGCTTGACTTGTACCGGGGCAACAGCATGTCCCTGGTGGACAGCGGGAATCCCATGATGTCTGCCCTGGTGCTGCCCTATGTTTTCCGGGACAGGGAGCACTTTTGGAAGGTTTGCAGCAGTGATTTGGGCAGGGAAATACTGGATAATATCCAGGACTGCACCGGAATGATTGGCCTGGCCTATCTGGATGAAGGAGCCAGGAACTTCTTTACCGCCGACAGGCCGGTCCGCAGACTGGAGGATATGAAGGGGCTTAAAATCCGGGTTCAGGTGGCGTCCATGATGGGCGATACCGTGGAAGCTCTGGGGGCGGAGGCTGTGCCCATTGCCTATGCGGAGCTTTATACGGCTCTGGAGTCAGGGACCATCGACGGGGCGGAGAACCCGCCGGTGAGCTATTATTATAATAAGTTTTATAAGGTTGCCCCTTATTATGTGAAGGACAGGCATACCTATACCCCCGGAGTGATTCTGGTGAGCAAAATAACCTGGAAAAATCTGAAGAAGGAATATCAGGATGCGCTGGTTCAGGCGGCAAAGGAGACCCAGGAGTATAACAGAACGGCCATTGAAGAAGCGGATCAGAAGGCTTATGAGGCGCTGGAGAAGGAGGGGGTCACTATTCTTGAGCCGGAGGATCCGCAGGCCTGGAGCCAGGCAATGGAGCCGGTATACCGGAAATACGGCGGGGAATATCTGGACCTGATTGAAAAAATCCGGCAGATACGATAGACACATACACAATGACAGGAGGAAGGCCGCGATGGCAACAGGACTTATGAAACTGCCCGAAAACAGGGTACGGAGAAATTACACAGGGGGTGCGGGAATTGACCGGCTCCATGGAAAGGCCCGGCAGGAGGACAACAATATGCCGGAGGAATGGGTGGGCTCCATGGTGGAAGCCTCCAATCCGGGAATGGAACCCATTGCACACGAAGGGATGGCTGTGGTGGAGACCGAGGACGGCCCCAGGTTTCTGCGGGACATAATAGACGATGATCGGGAGTTTTACCTGGGCGCCGCCGGCAGGGAGGGGGGCTGGCGCCTCAGCTTCCTGCTTAAGATTCTGGATTCAGCCATGCGGCTTCATGTACAGGCCCACCCTTCCACCCAGTTTGCCAATGAAGTGATGGGAATGCCTTATGGAAAGCTTGAATGCTACTATATTCTCCATGTGAGGGACGGTATAAGCCCATACATACGTCTGGGATTCCAGCATACGCCCGGAAGAGATGGGTGGAGGGAAATTGTGGAGAAACAGGACAAGGCCCGGATGGACGGCTGCTTTGAGAAGATCCCGGTGCAGGTGGGGGAGGTCTGGTATATTCCGGGCGGAATGCCTCATGCCATTGGCGAGGGAATCACTATGCTGGAAATTATGGAGCCGTCTGATTTGGTGGTGCGGTGTGAGTTCGAGCGGGAGGGAATCGTTGTGCCGGAGGACGGCCGGTTTATGGGACGGGGGCTGGACTTTTGCCTGGATATTTTTGATTATACAGAGTATTCCAAAGAAGAAATCATGGAAAAATGCAGGATAGAGCCCCGTGTATTGGAGGAAACAGACGCCTTCCGGCGGGTGCGGCTGGTGGACGGGACGCTGACCTCCTGCTTCTTTGTGGAAAAACTGGAGGTGAACGGGCCGGCACTGGTGGGGCATAACCGGAAATTCAATCTGGGCGTGGTGTGTGCCGGAAGCTGCACCATGGAAGAGAGTGGACAGGTGATCCGCCTTAAGGCAGGAGACAGCTTCCTGATTGCAGCCGGGGTAAAAGCATACCAAATACGGCCTGAGGGCAGCGTCCAGATAGTGATGGTGTATCCGGGAAAGGATATGGACAAGCTCTAATCCAGATTCAGGTTGCGTACGGAATTGCGGATAATCAGGGAGGCTTTTAATATGGGAAGCTCTGCCCGGACCCCGGATTCCAGATAACCGTGAATAAAGTCAATGGCGGTTCCTGCCAGTTTGCGGACAGGGATGCTGACCGTTGACAGGGGCGGAGTCACAAAATTAGCCATGATACAGTCATCGTAGCCAAATACGGACAAATGGTCCGGAATCCGCAGCCCAAGGATGTAACAGGCCCGGTAGATATTGAAGGCGGTCATGTCGTTGCAGGCAAAGATCGCCTCAGGGCGGTCGGGCTTTTGAAGCAGCTGCAGGATCCGGCCGGGAGTGGTCCCCATATCCTCCGGGTTGATGTCAAAGAGCATGTGGCTGGGGCGGCAGTCCAGCCCGTGCTCCTTAAGGGCCTGGGCCATGCCGTCATAGCGGTCCCGGTAGGTGAGGTTGTCAAAGCTCTGGAAGATGCCGCCGATATTTTTATGCCCCAGCTTAATCATGTAGGAAACCGCTTCGTAGGCGGCTTTTTTGTTGTCCAGACGGAGGCAGTGCTCCATATCATCCTCGAAGGAGCGGTTTAAATACACATAAGGGATGTCGTACTTTGCCAGGTTCATGATATGGTCATGCTGGCTGGTGACCGGGGTAATGATGACCCCGGCTATATCCATGCCGATTAAATTTTCTAAAATCTGTTTTTCTTTTTCCAGGCTGTATTCCGTGTTGTTCAGGTAAATGATATAGCCCTTTTCTGCTGCACAGGCTTCCAGGTACTGTTCCAGCTTGGTGTAGTAGATATTAGTCAGGGAAGGCAGGACCAGAGCCAGAGCCTGGCGGCGTCCGGTCTTCAGGTTGACAGCCAGGGTGTTGGGCCGGTATCCCAGTTCCGCAACTGTTTCCAGTATTTTCTGTTTTGTCTCTTCTTTTAAGTATCCTTTGCCGGAAAGGGCGCGGGAAACCGTGCAGACGGAATAGCCGCATCTTTTTGCCACGTCTTTGATTGTTACCATATTCCGGTCCACCTCCCTGTGATTCACTGAAAATGTATACACAGTTATTGTAAAGGTTTCTTGAAATAATGTCAAAATGAAAGCAGAAAAAAAACAGGAACTTTTAAAAAATAAGTCGAATTGTGAAGATTGCATAAAAATAACGTTAAAATTCTGTTAAACTTTTTTGCAGAAACTACTTGATGGAAAATATGTAAACGTTTATACTAAATGAGGAAAATATGTAAACGTTTAGCGAAAGCTGTTACGCTGGACAACGTAAGGAAAGGGGATAACAATGAAAAAGAGAGTATTATTAGCAGGTGTTCTTACCGCAGCAATGATGGCAGTTACGGCATGTAACGGCATGCCGGGTATGGGAAATGCCCAGCCAGCTGCAACCCAGGCAAAGGAAGGGGACAGCAGTGAGACTGCTGCAGGCGATGACAAGGTATATGAGTTAAAGATTTCAACTTCCCAGACAGAGCAGGCCCTGATTACCAGGAACTACCAGAAGCTGGCTGATGTGTTAAATGAGAAATCAGGCGGCAGGCTGAAGGTAAGTGTGTTCCCGTCCGGCCAGCTTGGCAGTGACGAGGATGTACTGGAGCAGGCCATCCAGGGCGCTAATGTTGCAGTTAACACAGATGCTTCCCGTATGGGACAGTATGTGAAGGATTTCTCCATTCTGATGATGGGTTACTTTGCAGATAACTACGAGGAGTGCTATAAGATAACACAGACCGATACATTTAAGGGCTGGACAGATTCCCTGTCCAAGGACCATGGAATTAAAATCCTGTCCTTTACATTCTACGACGGCCCGCGTCATTTTATGACAAACAAGCCAATCAACACGCCAGAGGACTTAAAGGGCATGAGAATCCGTACCATCGGACAGGAAGTATGTACCGAGACCATCCAGGCCATGGGCGCTACTCCTATTTCCATGTCATGGGGCGAGGTTTACAACGGAATCCAGTCCAAGGCACTGGAGGGCTGCGAGGCACAGAACACATCTACATATCCATCCAGACTGTATGAAGTGTGCAAATATCAGTCCAAGACAGGACACTTCCAGCTGATGCAGGGATTAATCTGCGGCCAGAGCTGGTTTGAGAGCCTGCCGGAAGATTTGCAGACACTGCTGGTTGAGACCTCCATCGAGGTTGGCCAGGAAACAGCTGCTGACGTAATGACAGAGGCTGACGAGGCTGAGAAGGCAATGGTTGAAGCAGGAATGACCATCGTAGAGCCTGACCTTGCTCCATTTAAGGCAGCCGTTGATCCTGTATATGAGAAACTTGGCTATGCTGAACTGAGAGATAAACTGTACAAGGAGATTGGTAAGACCAACTAATTCCAAGGTACATTCCGCAATACAGAAAGGAAGCTTTTAAATGAAAAAAATTTCTGCTGTTATTTTAAAGACAGAGGAGCTTCTGGCCGGTGCAATGTTATGCATGATTGCCGTTCTGGTGTTCTGGTCCGCAGTGGCCAGAACCATCGGAATGCCGGTGAACTGGGCTCAGGATGTTTCGCTGCTGGCATTTGGATGGCTGACCTTTATCGGCTCTGATATCATCATCAAGAGCGGCGGCCTGATTCGAATCGACATGCTGTCCAACCGGTTCCCCAAGGCGGTCCAGAAGACTCTGATGCTGGTGTTTGACGTTTTCATGCTGCTGTTTTTATTGATACTGATTGTTTACGGATTCCTGCTGGTATCCCAGAGCTGGAACCGTACCTTTAATACCCTGAAGATGAGCTATGCCTGGTGTACTCTGGCAGTACCGGTGGGCTCCCTGCTGATGTTTTTCAGCATGATTGGCAAGATGCTCGGTGATATCAGGAAACCAATGAAAGAATGGGGGGTTAATTAATGTTAAGTGCTGTTGGATTTTTCTTAATACTCCTGTTCCTCGGAATGCCGGTGGCCTTTGCCATTGCAGTGTCCGGATTTTCCTTCTTCCTGATGAGGCCTGAGATTCCGTGGACGATTCTGGTGCAGAAATCCCTGTCCACCACCCAGTCCTTTACCATGCTCGCGATTCCGCTGTTTATTTTTGCCGGCAACCTGATGAACAACACAGGTATCACATCACGTCTGGTAAAGCTGGCAAACGTGCTGACCGGCCATATGTACGGTTCCATTGGACAGGTTTCCGTGGTTCTCTCAACCCTGATGGGCGGCGTATCCGGTTCCGCAGTTGCAGATGCAGCCATGGAATGCCGTATCCTTGGGCCCGAGATGACAAAGAGAGGCTACGCGCCGGGCTGGGCCGCTGCAATCAACTGTCTGTCAGGACTGATTGTAGCCACGATTCCGCCTTCCATGGGCCTGATTCTGTACGGCACTGTGGGTGAGGTTTCCATTGGCCGCCTGTTCGTAGCCGGATTCCTTCCAGGCATCATTATGTGTATCTTCATGATGATTGCCACATCCTGGTCCGCGCGCCACTACGGATATCAGCCTGACCATGACAAGCCGTCACCTCCAGGGGTTATCATCAAGTCCTGTTTTGAGAGTATATGGGCGCTTATGTTCCCAATCCTGCTGATTGTGCTGATTCGTTTCGGTGTCATGACCCCGTCGGAATCCGGTGCCTTTGCCGTATTCTACGCACTGTTCGTAGGTATCTTCATTTATAAGGAACTGAACCTTGAGAAGTTTAAGAAGTGTATCGTGGACAGTGTTAAGGATTTATCCGTGATTACCATGATTCTGGCCTTCTCCGGCATATTCAGCTACGGCGTTGTATTTGACCAGCTGCCAAAGACCCTGACCACTTTGCTGGTAGGTCTGACCAGCAATAAATATGTGCTTCTGCTGCTGATTTTAATTATGCTGACTGTGTTTGGTATGTTCATGGAGACAACGGTCATCACCCTGATCGTTACCCCCATACTGATTCCGATTATCACACAGTACGGAATTGACCCGGTTCACTTCGGCATCATCATGATGACCATTGTTACCATGGGCTGTTCCACGCCTCCTGTTGGAGTTGCGTTATACACCTGTTCCAATATCATGGACTGCTCGGTGCAGGAGACCACGAAGTATTCGCTGCCGTTGTTCATAGCTATTATGGCCACGCTGGCTATCTGCGTATTCTTCCCGGATCTGGTGCTGTTCCTGCCAAATATGATTTATGGTACAAGTATGTAATCTGATTTTTATAAAGCCCGGCAAGGGCTGCCTCTAAGGGGCAGGCCTTGCCGGGCTTTTAGGATGATTATTTTTTAAATCTGGGACAGACCCATAAACCGGTCCAAGGATAATATTTTATTCGACAGCTTTAATTCCCATCTCATCTAACTGTTTCAAATGATCGCGCATACCCTGCAATACTTCCGGTGAATGTCCTTTCCATCCCATAGCTTCAGCAACAATTTTTAACGGCTGGGTTGTTCGGTATGACTTTGTCGGGTTCCCGGGAAATTTCTTATCCGTTACATTTGGGTCGTCTTCAAATTCTCCCGTTGGCTCCACAACAAAAATCCGCTGCTTTCCATCTCCCGAAGCCAGCTCTGCTCCCCAGATGGCAGCGTCCAAGGTCCCTGTAAAATAAACATAGTTGGCAGCCCTGTTTTCATCATAATTAGATAAATACCCAGGCACCAACAGATCCCCCACGCTTAAATCCGCTTTGGTTCCATGAAAAAACGTGCCGGGACTAAATATAACTGAATTGCTCATGCAAAACCTCCTCAAAATATAAATTATTTTCAAGCGTTCAACAAAACCGCAGCGCTGCAAAATGCGTTTACTATTCGGAATATCCTTAAAATCGGCAGAGCCAGCCACAGCCCGGTCACGATTGCGGATTAGGAATCAAAAGCTATGCCATAAGTAATCGTTAGGATTCTTTTCTGTTTTTTCTAATTGTCCTATTACGATTTTGAGAAAAAGCCCCTCCATTGGCTCTGCCGGATAAGAACAGTTTAAGTCTTTCTCCAGGTTTGGTATGTCCTCCGCCTTATCCGCCAAAGGCGGATATTCGTGTTTCTTATGTTCTGAATTTTAATGTGGGTTCTGTCTGGTGCCTTTATCTATTCTCATATTGTGCCCCAAGGTTAGATGGCTTGTTTGAATAAATAATTAGAGCTAATAAGACTCAGATAACGAAAGAAATATACATACAAAAATGTAATAAGTGGTCATAAATGTGGAACACCGCAAAGCGTATATTACGTTGCCCTGGCTGCCGCTGTTCTTTTTAAGAATAACAATCATTCCCTGATGGGTATATTCCTGTTCTTTATACTCTAAATTTTAATGAGGAATCTGTCAAGTTGTTTCATCTAATCTTATATTGTGCCACAGGTTTTTATGAAATCAGGATGGGAGTCAGGCAGGATTTTGGTCAGAACATGACCTGTAAATATTTTACAGCATAAACTGGAAAACGCCGTTAAACACACTGTTCATCAGCCTTCCCGCTGTGCCCGTTCCCGCTGTGCCCGTTCCCGCTGTGCCCGTTCCTGCAGCAGCCGTTCTTTGGCTTCGGCTGTTGTTTCGCCTTCTTTTGCAAGATAGGTTTCTACAAAGGTATCTTCAATTTTGGTGTATCTGTCTACTACACTGTGCTCAATGTTGAAAAAAACTTCCGTAAGTGCTTCAGCGATTTTTTCATTTGTTTTTACAAGTTTTGATGTTGCCATAAATTATTATCCTTTCTTTTCATATTTCTCGGCCATACAAATCTGCAGTAATTAAGAGTACAAATGATTAAGAGCAATAGCGGGGGAATTATCCGGCCTGATTTCATTCTTTTATGCCTATAGCCAGTGGAATTAAGCAAAGCAGAATTACAATCCCGGCAAGGCCAATTACAATCCCGGCAGTCATTTTACCCCATATCATGCTAAAGCACATCCCAACTCCAAACGCCATTGTACCGGCAATTCCTATCACAATTGACAAGATCACCTTTCCTGAAAATCGGACAGGCTCTTTATGCTCCATTCTTCTCCATATAAGCACTGTAATCAAAGCCAGCGCCAGACCAGCACTTCCTAAGGCAAGCCCTGGTTTGAAAGCCCCCCACTCCGGGATAAGAGCCATACACATGCCGAGAGCGAAAAGCACCCCGCTTACGGTTCCTGATATCATTGCGGCAAAACTACTTTTTTTCATGTAAAGTACCTCCTTTATTTTTATTAAATCAACGCTTGTTGGTTTAATCTGGATATAGTATAATGCATTTATAAAACAAAAAACAATCACCAATAACGGGACAAGTGTTGAGATAAAGGGGATTTTATGAATACACCCAATAACAAACGGAAGAAAGAGTCCATTGAACGGATTGAAAAGGTTTTTATCAGTTTGCTTCAGACTAACGAGCTAAATGAAATCAGTGTATCGGATATTTGTAAGCTGGCCGGATTAAACCGCACGACTTTTTATGCAAATTATACGGATATTTACGGATTGGCTGACTCTATACGGGACAAGCTGGAACATAACTTATCTGACTTGTACCAAAATGAAATCACCCGGGGATTCAACAGTAACGATTATCTTAAATTGTTCCGCCACATAAAGGATAACCAGATATTCTATAAGACCTATTTCAAACTGGGGTATGACGACAGCTATAAGATTATTACTTACGATATTAACCTTGCACGGCAGCATTTTGAGAATCGTTTTATTGAATATCACATGGAATTTTTTAAAAGCGGAATCACAAAAATTATCAAATTATGGCTTCAAAACGGCTGCAAAGAAAGCCCGGAAGATATGTATGAAATCATAAAAAGCGAATATCAGGGGCGTGCGGATAGCGGGAAAGAATGTTCAGACACACTCTGACATCATCCGCCTGCATTGTTGGATGTGCATAAAATATCTGCAGGAAGATTGGCCGCATTAGATATTGATTTCCTTTTAAATGACTGTTATATTGTTAGAGTATCAATTGTTCTTTGAAAAAATCATATCTATATCGCTGTTTAAAACATAGCTGGGACCACGGGCATACGTTTAGTATCACGGATACTGAATCCGTATGGATGCATCGTGGACACCCGTGCCGCCGGCAGTATACCAGTCATATAGTCTATGAAGCAAAGATTGTTTATGAATTTACATCAGGAGGTAATCATGAAAGGAACCTTACTCGTAAAGAACGTTAAGCATCTTGTTACATGTGACGGGGATGACAGACTGCTTGAAGGTGTGGATGTGTTCATCCGGGACGGAGTCATTGCCGGAATCGGACAGGAAGCAGGAACAGCGGAGGATGTGATTGACGCATCTAATATGGTGATGTATCCCGGACTTATCAATACACACCATCATTTATATCAGACGTTCAGCCGCAATTTACCGCAGGTACAGAACATGGAGTTATTTCCATGGCTGAAAACATTATATGAGATATGGAAGCACGTGGATGAGGACGTGGTCTGTTACAGTGCGCTTACAGGCATGGGAGAGCTGTTGAAAACAGGCTGCACCACCTGTCTGGACCACCACTATGTGTTTCCCGGGTCAGCCGGGGACGGGCTGCTGGACGCCCAGTTCGGGGCAGCGGATGCCCTGGGAATCCGTTTCCATGCCACCAGAGGGAGTATGGATTTGAGCGTGAAGGACGGCGGGCTGCCTCCGGACAGCGTGGTGCAGACCGTGGACCAGATTCTGAAGGATTCAGAACGGGCCGTGAAGAAATTTCACGACAAAAGCAGGTATTCCATGCACCAGGTGGCGTTGGCGCCCTGCTCCCCTTTCAGTGTGACTGGGACGCTTTTAAAGGAATCGGCACAGCTGGCCAGAGAGCTGGGAGTCAGGCTCCACACCCATCTGGCTGAGACAAAGGACGAGGAGCGGTTCACAACGGAGCGTTTCGGGATGCGGCCCCTGGAGTATATGGAGAGCCTGGGATGGATGGGGGAGGATGTGTGGTTTGCCCATGGAATCCATTTCACTGAGGATGAACTGAAACGGCTGGCTGAGACCGGGACCGGGGTAGCACATTGCCCTATATCCAACATGAAGTTATCTTCCGGCGTTGCGCTGGTGCCTAAGATGCTGGAGCTTGGAGTGCCCCTGGGGCTGGCTGTGGACGGTTCTGCCAGCAATGACGGCTCCAACCTTCTGGAGGAGATGCGGGTGGCCTATCTGCTTCACCGGCTCTGGTGGAGCCGGCAGGCGCCGTCTGCTTATGACATCCTGAAGATAGCGACCAGGGGAAGCGCCCGCGTGCTGGGAAGGGATGACCTGGGACAGATAGCAGTGGGAATGGCGGCAGACTTTTTCCTGGTGGACATGAACCGGATGGAACTGACCGGCGCCCAGTTTGACCCCAAATCCATGCTGTGTACCGTAGGGCTTAAGGGCAGTGTGGATTACACGGTGGTGAACGGGGAAATCGTTGTAAAGGAGGGAAGGCTGGTCCGCGTGGACGAGGAGCGGACCGTGGAAAAAGCCAACCTGGCGGTAAAAGAATATATGGGGCGTTCGTCATGTTCTGTACTGCTGTAGGCGGCAGGGAGGCAGGCGTTTAGTGAAGCCGTCTGAATGAAACAGAGAGACGGCAATGGAGACGGATTGACAGGCTGTACATAAGGAGCTGCGTTTATTAAACCGCGCGGCTCCTTTTTTTGCGTACCGGCAAGGATTCTGCTTCTCCTGTTTTTTCACAGTATTTTCAAACTTATTAAAGGTTGGCTAAAGGTTTCAACGTTATGATAACTGGTAGAAAATACAGATGCCCCATTGGGCAAAAGGAGGAAATTATGGAGGAAGCAATGGTAATCAGAAGGGATGGAACAGGTAAGCGGTTTGGGGTTCTGGCCGTCCTTATGGCGGCCGTATTCCTGGTATTCATGGGTACGCATACGGTTTACGGAGCCGGCGGTCTGGACCTGAATACGGACTATCCGGGAATATCGGTAAAGCCGGGAGACAGCCTGAATATTCCTGTCACACTGGAGAACTACACAGGGGCCAGTCTGAATGCGGATTTGGAGATCACTGCCATGCCTGAGGGATGGGAGGGATATCTCCAGGGCGGCAGCTATCAGGTGAGCCGCGTCCATGTAAAGAACGGAGAAGAGGGAGCCCAGGTGACCCTGCATGTGACGGTTCCAAAGGAGCTGACAGAGGGGACTTACACGGTGGAGGTAAAGGCGTCTGCGGGCGGGGGTCTCACAGCCAGTCTGCCCGTCTCGTTTATGGTAAATGAGATGAATGCGGGAAAGGGAAGCTTTACCTCGGAATACCCCCAGCAGGAGGGAACCACGGGGACCAGTTTCTCTTTCAGCACCACACTGATTAACAATGGACTTAAGACGCAGTCCTACAGCTTATCATCCAATGCACCCTCCGGCTGGGGTGTAAGCTTTACCCCCACCGGTGAGACAGCCAAGGTGGCTGCCCTGGAGGTGGAGTCCGGCGCCAGCAAGGGTATGACAGTGTCGGTGACGCCGCCTGAGGGGGTTGCGGCAGGGGAATATGACATATCCTGCAGCGCTGTATCGGCGGAGGAGACCCTTGACACCAGCCTGAAGGTGGTTATTACAGGCAGCTACGGCCTTAAGGTATCCACCCCGGACGGCCGCCTGAGCTTTGACGCCTATGCGGGCCGGTCCTCGGATGTGACGCTTAACATTACCAATACAGGCAACGTGGATCTGGAGAATGTGACGCTTAACTCATCCCTGCCCACCGGCTGGACCGTGACCTACAATACGGAGAACAACATGATCCCGTCCATTCCCGCAGGAAGCACCACAGAAGTTATTGCCCATGTAAAGCCTTCTTCGGAAGCAATCACAGGGGACTATGTGAACACGTTTACGGCATCCTGCGAGCAGACCCAGTCAAACGCTGATTTCAGGGTATCGGTTAAGACCACGACAATCTGGGGTGTGGTGGCAGTTGTCATCATCCTGTGTACGGCCGGAGGCCTGGGCTATGTGTTCCGCAAATACGGCAGAAGGTAGCTTGTATGGATAGTTGGCTGGAAAGGGGTCATTGTTATGGATTATGAGGAAGAAATGATGATACGGACCGAACACCTGTCCAAATCCTACGGGGAGAAGGAAGCGGTCTGTGATTTGACACTGGAAATCCGGCGGGGGGAAATATTCGGGCTGCTGGGACCAAACGGAGCCGGAAAAACCACCACCACCCTTATGCTGTTAGGGCTGACCGAGCCCACGGGCGGCAGTGCGTACATAGACGGGAAGGACTGCGCCAGACAGGCCATCGACGTCAAGCGGATGGTGGGGTATCTGCCGGATAATGTGGGGTTTTACTCCGACATGACAGGACGGGAGAACCTGCGGTTTACAGGGCAGCTAAACGGACTGCCCAGTGATGTGACAGACCGCCGGATGGAGGAGCTTCTGGAAAAGGTGGGCATGACGGAGGCAGCCGACCAGAAGGCGGGAACCTATTCACGGGGAATGAGACAGCGTCTGGGAATTGCCGATGTCCTGATGAAGGACCCGAAGGTGGTTATCATGGATGAGCCCACCCTGGGAATCGACCCGGAAGGAATGCGGGAGCTGATGACCCTGATACGCAGCCTGGCGGAGGATGATAAAAGGACCATTCTCATATCATCCCACCAGCTTTATCAGATTCAGCAGATTTGCGACCGGGTGGGGCTGTTTGTGGACGGCAGGCTCATTGCCTGCGGAAGGATTGACGAGCTGGCAGGGCAGATGCGCCGTGAAGGGCATTATGCCCTGGAGGCAGCTGCTTTTCCCGATGACAGCGGATTCGAGGAACTGCTAAGGAGCCTTGGCAATGTGGAGCAGGTGGAGCGGACCGGCGATTTCTATGTAGTCCATTCCAGGTCAGACCTGTGCAGGGAGTTAAACCGCAGGGCCCTGGAAAAAGGCTATACCCTGCGCCACTTAAGACAGCGAGGAAATGACCTGGATGAAATTTACCGCAGATATTTTGAGAAAGGAGAGCAGAAAAATGGTGGTCTCAATCAAAAGAAAAATAAAGGATTCCTTTCTTTCGGCAGGGAACAGCGGTAATAATATGCCAGACAAAGGTGCACAGATAAGACCGTGTAATGGCATGGGCGGCATGGCGGCCTTATACCGAAAGGAGATGTCGGACCACATACGCAGCAAACGGTTCCTGATTGTGCTGGGACTGATTCTGCTGACCAGCTGCGCCAGCATATACGGGGCGCTGACCGGCCTTTCGGATGCGGTTGCGTCTGATTCCAGCTACATTTTCCTGAAGCTGTTCACCTTAAGCGGAAGCTCCATCCCGTCCTTTACCTCTTTCATTGCTTTGCTGGGACCTTTTGTGGGGCTGAGCCTGGGATTTGACGCCATCAACAGCGAACGATCCGAGGGGACGCTTAACCGTCTGGTGGCGCAGCCTATTTACCGCGATGCAGTTATAAACGGGAAATTCCTGGCAGGCGCCACAATCATCTTCCTCATGGTCTTTTCCATGGGACTCATCGCAGGTTCTGTGGGACTTTTGGCCACCGGGGTGCCGCCTTCTGCCGAGGAAGCGGGAAGGGTGCTGGTGCTGCTGTTTTTCACCTCTGTGTATATCTGCTTCTGGCTGGCGCTGTCTATCCTCTGTTCCGTGCTGTGCCGCCATGCAGCCACATCAGCTATGATTGTGATTGCGCTGTGGATCTTCTTCGCGCTGTTTATGACCCTGGTGGTGAGCATTGTTGCCAATGCCCTGTATCCCATGGGGCAGACTGCATCGGCAGGGCAGATTCTGGATAATTACAGCTGCCAGATGAGCCTGAACCGCTTGTCGCCTTATTACCTTTACAGTGAGGCGGTTTCCACCATCATGAATCCCATGGTGCGGTCCACCAATATCATCCTGCCCCAGCAGCTGTCGGGCGCCATCAGCGGATATCTGTCACTGGGACAGAGCTGCCTGCTGGTATGGCCCCATCTGACAGGCCTGCTGGCGCTGACGGCCGTGGTGTTCGCCGCTTCCTACATCAGCTTTATGAGAAGGGAGATACGCAGCAGGTAAAAGAGCAGTACAGGTTTGTGAATTATCTGTGAAATCCACCTCTGTTCTCTTGCAGTTCATACAGAATTGCGAGAGAATACAGGTGGATTTTTCAGACATGGCGCAACACAGGGAGTGGATATAGATGAGAGTTTTGATTGTGGAGGATAACAGACGGCTGGCTGAGTCCATCCGTGACATATTAAAGCATTGGTATGACTGCGATATCTGCGGAGACGGCAATACCGGCTGCTGGCTGTTAAAGGACGGCGGCTATGACGCAGCTGTCCTGGACCTGATGCTGCCCGGAATGGATGGAATCACCCTGTTGCGGGAGGCCAGAAAAATGGGATGCCAGGTTCCGGTACTGATACTGACAGCGAAAAGCGAGCTGGAGGACAGGGTGACGGGGCTGGAAAGCGGAGCTGATTATTATTTGACCAAGCCCTTTGACATGCAGGAGCTTCTGGCTGTCATGAAGACCATTTTAAGGCGCAGGGGGGAGATGATACCCGAAAACCTGAACCTGGGAAATGTATCCTTAAGCCAGGCAGACTACACCTTAAGAGGGCCGCACAAAAGCATACAGCTGGGCAAAAAGGAATATGACATCATGCGTATTCTGATGGTGAACCGGGATATGGTGGTTTCCAAGGACACCCTTTTGTCCAAAGTATGGGGAAATGACGCGGAGGCAGTGGAGAACAATGTGGAGATTTACATATCTTTTTTGAGAAAGAAGCTGGATTTCCTCAAGGCGGATGTGATGATTGTCACCATACGCAAGCTGGGATACAGGATAGTGGAAAAGGACGGCAGGGAGGTGCTGTGATGAGGGAAATAGGCAGGCTTCGGCTTAAGTTTATCATTTACAATATGCTGGTGGTGACAGCGGTCATAGGAATAACCTTCTGCGCAGTGACCTCTGTGGTGAAGCACAGGGTAAATGACCAGGGGAGCCTGGCGCTGTCCAGGGTGGTATCAGGGGAGGAACAGTCCCTGATATTTGCTGCCATGCCGCCGGTACGAATGCCGTATTTCACTGTTCTGGTGGGGGAGGACGGTGTGGTGTCGCTGAAGGAAGGATATGGTGCTTACTGGGAACCGGAATTCCTGGAGCAGATGGCTGTCCTGGGCATGAACGGGGAGGAGGACATGGGAATACTGGACGCATACCATCTGAGGTATTTAAGAATCAGCCAGCCGGCCGGTTATATGATCGCATTTGCAGATACCACCTATGAGGATTCACTGAGAAACGGGATCATGAAATACGGCGGAATGGCCTGTGTGGCTGTGTGGCTTGGGTTCTTCGCGCTGTCCTATTTCTTTTCCCGGTGGGCCGTAAAGCCGGTGGAGGAGTCTGTCCGCATGCAGAAGCAGTTCGTGGCGGATGCTTCCCATGAGCTAAAAACGCCGCTGACCGTGATTACGGCCAATGCAGAGCTTTTACAGGAGCGGTATGCAGGCATATCGGCAGAGGCGGACAAGTGGATGGAGCATGTAAACCAGGAGTGCAGGGAAATGCGCGCCCTGGTGGAAAGTCTCCTGCTTCTGGCCAGGAACGATTCCTATGTACCGGGGAAGGGAGAATTTACCCGGTTCAGCTTAAGCGAGCTGGTTATGGAGAAGATACTGACCTTTGAACCTGTGTTTTACCAGGAGGAAAAGGTTCTGGAGTATGACATAGAAGATGATGTGCTGATGATGGGAAACCCCTGCCGGATGGGGCAGCTGATTAAGGCCCTGATGGACAACGCGGTTAAATACTGCGTACCCAGGGGACGGGCGCAGATAAGGCTGGAGAAGACAGGCCGCAGCAGGGCCAGGCTGTGGGTGTGCAGCCAGGGAGAACCCATACCTGAGGATAAGCGCACATTGATTTTCAGGAGGTTTTACAGGGACGACAGCGCCAGAAGCAGCACAAGTGGTTATGGCCTGGGACTGGCCATAGCGGCAGAGACAGCCAGAAGCCACAGGGCCAGGATTGGAGTGGAGTATAAGGACGGAATGAACTGCTTTTACGTGACAGTGAAAAGGAAGAGGGGGTAAAAGCGGGTGGTATTAAAAAGACAGTATTAAAAAGGGGAATGGTATTCTCCTTTTTATTTTAACAGGAATGTGTTAGAATGTTTTTATATATTGAAACAATACACGCAAACGGCTGCCTGCTGCAGTCTAAGGGGAGGACTAGGAAGATGGGGAAACAACCGCGGGATGCGGAGAATACCACCAGGGCCTTTTTTAAGGAATACATGGTAAACCGGAATGTGGAAGCCACGCTTGACTGGCTGATGGATGATGTACAGTGGATTGGCACTGGCAAGGGTGAGTATTCCTGCGGAAAGGAACAGGTACTTGAAGCACTGGAACAGGAGTTTTCACTGGACCCGGACGCCTACCGGCTTATATGGGAGGATATAAGGGAGAACAGCCTCACCCCTGACTGCGCCGTCATGCAGGGCAGGCTTACTGTGGTGCGCATACTTCCCGACGGCGAGAACTTTGCCATGGGCGTGCGCGTTACATCCACCTGTGTCCGCACAGCGGAAGGTTTTAAAGTGTCTTCCATCCACGCGTCCGTACCCGCTGATTTTCAGGAGGAGGGTGAATTCTTTCCCCTTTCCTTTGCGGAATCCGTAAGTGAGGAGTATGCCCGCCGCATGGGCAGAAGCGCCCTGGAGCTGCTGGGGAAGACTATCCCAGGAGGTATGCTGGGCACCTACTTTGAACCGGGCTTTCCGCTGTACTATGTCAATGACAGGATGCTGGACTGTCTGGGATATACATATGAAGAGTTCAGCCAGGACAGTCAGGGCATGGTGGGTAACTGCATCCATCCCCAGGACCGGGAAAGGGTGTACGGGGTGGTCCGGGACGCCTTTGGCAAAGTCCGGGATTATGGGGTGCGCTACCGCATCCGGAAAAAGAACGGCCGGTATATCCATGTATATGAGACCGGGAATTTTGCCCAGGCAGAGGATGGAAGAGATATCTGCCTGAGCGTGGTCCGGGATATTTCCGCCGAGGCGGAGGCCGAGGAGCGGCTGAAACAGGAGAACCGGGAAAAGGAACGCCAGGCCGGCCGGTACGACCAGCTGTTCCAGTCGGTTCTGTGCGGCATCATGCAGTGGAAGCCGCTGGACCGGGAACGTGTGGTGTTTAAGAATGCCAACCGGGAGAGCATACGGATTCTGGGATATGAGCCGGAGGAGTTCTGGTCCCACGGAGTCTGGCAATGGAAGGAGCTTATTGCCGAAGCGGATTACCAGATGAAGCTGGACCAGCTGGACAATCTGGAAAAGGCAGGCGACAGCATGAATTTCCAGTACCGTGTCCGCCAGAAAGACGGAACGTCCTGTTGGATACTGGGAAAACTGGAAATGGTAGAGGACGGGGACGGGGAGCTGATTGCCCAGAGCGTATTTCTGGACATTGACATCCGCAAGCGCACCGAACACCAGAACCAGCAGCTTAAGGAGCTGGCCGAGGCAAACAGCGCCATACTGAATATGGCTCTGGAGCACACATCCCTGTGCGAGTTTTACTATTACCCGGACCGGCGGACCTGCGTCATTCCGGACAGGACCAGCGCCCGGTACCAGTGCGGCAGCCGGTATGTGAATATGCCGGACAGCTTTGCACAGGAGATGGTGGTCCCTGGAGGCCGCAGGGATTTTATCCGGATGTACGAGGACATCCACAGCGGAAAACGAACTGCCTCCGCCCAGTTTCTGACTGTCAAGGATTCCTGGTGCAGGGTGACCATGTCCGCGGTGGAATACGGAGAAAACGGACAGAACGGAACCGTTCTGGGAATCATAGAGGACATTACAAAGGAACAGACCATGGCTATGGCTTTGGAGGAGGCCAAATCCAAGGATTTACTGACCGGACTGTGGAACAGGGAGGCCGGGACCAGGATAGCCCAGGAGTATATGGCCCAAAAACCCCTGGGAGAGCGCTGCGCCCTCATGCTTCTGGACATGGATAACTTTACCCGCATCAACCAGGAGGAAGGCGTTGCCTTTGCCAATGCCGTTCTCCAGGAGGTGGCCGATATCCTGCGGGCTGAGACGGAGCCGGATGATATAAGGGTGCGTATGGGCGGCGACGAGTTCATGCTGGTGTTAAAGGGTAGGGGAAAGGCCGGGGCAACGGTGACAGGTCCCCGCGTCGCGGCCAGGGTCCGGGAGCTGTTGCTTCAGTCGGACAAGGACATCAGCATATCGGTCAGCATCGGCATGTGCGCCACCGAGGTGGTGGACGAGTACAGCGGCCTGTACCGGTGTGCGGAGAGCACTCTTAAATATGTGAAGGAAAACTGTCAGGGCAATGCGGCCTGTTATCTGGACACCTCCAACGAGCTGGGGGAGATGCTGACGGACCTTTATACGGAGAAACACCAGCTCAATACCATAGAGCAGGGCCTGACCGAGCAGAGGGAGGACCTGGTCTCCTTTGCCCTGGACCTTCTGGGAAAGGCAAGAAATTTAAACGACGCGGTGCAGCTGCTCTTTGCCAGGCTGGGCAAGACGTTCGGCCTGGACCGGGTGTCACTTCTGGATGTGGACCGTGATTATCTGACCTGCCGCTTCAGCTACCAGTGGGCCAGGGATAAGACAGACCTGATGATGCATAAGACCTTTTACATTACAAGGGAGCAGTATGAGCAGTGGCCCGGTCAATTTGACCCGTCAGGCCTGAACAGACACGCTGTCTATGATGAGTCGTCCATGAGCTGTCTCCAGGCAGCCATATGGAACCAGGGCATGTTTGCCGGCATTCTGAGCTTTGAGGTGAAGACGGACGGATACAGCTGGAACGACGAGCAGAGGAAGCTTTTGGAGGAGCTGAGCAAAATCATTCCGTCCTTTGTGATGAAAGCCAGGGCGGATGCCGTAAGCCAGGCCAAGACGGATTTCCTGTCGCGGATGAGCCATGAGATACGCACGCCGCTTAACGCCATAGTGGGCATGACCTCCATAGCCAGAAATGTGGTGGATGACAGGGACCGGGTGCTGGAATGCCTGGATAAATTAGAGACATCCAACCAGTATCTCATCAGCCTTATCAATGATATCCTGGACATGTCCCGCATTGAGAGCGGAAAGATGGAGTTGAATGTGCAGTCCATGGACATGGAGGATTTCGTCAGATCCCTGGAGGGCATGATGCGGCCCCAGGCAGAGCAGAAGGGCCTGCGGTTTATTGTGGAAAACAGATGCTGTCAGGGACTGGCTCTTGTGACGGACCGCCTGCGGCTGGAACAGGTGCTGATTAATATTATCGGAAATGCCGTCAAGTTTACAGGAGAGGGAGGGGACGTGATATTTTCCATCACACCGGAGGAAGGAAGCTCCGGCGGCCAGCGTCTCACATTTTCCGTAAAGGACACGGGAATCGGCATTGCTTCAGAAGCTATGGACAGCATTTTCAATGCCTTTGAGCAGGCGGAGAAAAACACTTCTGTCAAATACGGGGGAACCGGGCTGGGGCTTGCTATTTCCAGCCGCCTGGTCCAGATGATGGGAGGCACGCTGGGAGTACGAAGCGTCCTGGGAGAGGGATCGGAGTTCTATTTTACCCTGACTCTGCCCATTGGAAAGCTGGACGGGCAGACGCCCCGCAGCAGAGAGCCGGAGCACCATGATTTCCATGGCAAGCGTTTGCTGGTTGTGGAGGATAACCTGTTAAACCAGGAGATTGCACAGTCGCTTCTGGAGATGGAGGGCTTTCTGGTGGAGACAGCGGAAAATGGGCAGGCTGCCCTGGATGCCTTCGGAAATCATGAACCGGGATATTATAACGCGGTGCTCATGGATATACGCATGCCTGTGATGGACGGAATCGAGGCTACCAGACGTATCCGCACCATGGAGCGGCCGGATTCCAGAACCATTCCCATTATCGCCATGACAGCCAATGCCTTTGATCAGGACAGCAGGAAGTCCCTGGACAGCGGCATGAACGGCCACCTGTCCAAGCCCATTCGTGTGGAGGAACTGCTGAGAATGCTGGATGCATGTCTGTAAACGGATAAGGTTGTGGATATTAGATAAAAAAACAGAAGGCATGTTCAGAAATTACGACAAAATTACTTAAAAAGCGGTTTTTACCCTCCTTCTTTTCTGCTATGATGAAATCATCAGAAATGAGAAGGAGGGTATTATTATGAAGAAAAAACTGGCACTTTTGTTGGCATGCTCCATGGCTTTAAGCCTTACTGCCTGCGGAGGCGGCAGCAAGCCGGCGGAAACCACGGCCGCGCCTGAGACCACCACGGCAGCAGCTTCGGAGGCTGCAAAGGAAGAGAGCAAGGAGGAAGCGGCAGAAACCACAGCAGCTGAGGCTGCGGGCGGGGACATGGACGCCCTCATCGAGGCAGCCAAGGCGGAAGGCGAACTGACGGTATACGGCTCCTGCGAGGAGGAATATCTGTCTGCTGCCTGCCAGAATTTTGAGAAGCTGTACGGAATCAAGACAAAATACCAGAGACTTTCCACATCAGAGGTTTATACCAAGATATCCGAGGAAGCAGGCAAGCCGTCTGCCGACGTATGGTTCGGCGGAACCACAGACCCCTATAACGAGGCAGTGGCTGACGGTCTTCTGATGGAGTACAATGCCATCAATGCCAAGAACCTGATCGGTGACCAGTACAAGGATCCGACCAACTGCTGGTATGGTATCTATAAGGGAATCCTGGGCTTCATGGTCAATACGGAAGAACTGGACCGTCTGGGCCTGGAAGCTCCCAAGACATGGGATGACCTTACCAAGGAAGAGTACAAGGGACTTATCATGCTGTCCAACCCCAACACGGCCGGCACGGCAAAACTGCTCATCAACACCATGGTTCAGATGAAGGGACACGATGAGGCCATGGAATATTTCAAGGCCCTGGACAAGAACATTTCCCAGTATACCAAGTCCGGTTCCGGCCCATCCAAGATGGTAGGCCCGGGCGAGTGCGTAATCGGAATCGGTTTCCTTCATGACGGCATTTACCAGATTCTTCAGGGCTATGACAATATCCAGTTAATCGTTCCTGAGGACGGCACCTCCTTTGAGGTGGGCGCTACCGCCATCTTCAACGGATGCGCACATCCAAACGCAGCCAAGCTGTGGATTGAATACGCCCTGTCTCCTGACTGTGTGGACCACGCCAAGGAGAATGGATCCTATCAGTTCCTGGTATTAAGCAATGCCACCCAGCCTGAGGAAGCTACGAAATTTGGTCTGGATATGAACAATACCATTGACTATGATTTTGAGGATGCAAAGGAAAACAGTGCCAAGTATGTAGAGGACTTCTTCGCAGCTCTTGGAAGCTCCTCCGACAGCGCGGACTCCAGCCGTTTCTTGACAGAATAGGCAGAGCTTCTGCCGGTGTCCGGCACTTGGAAACGTAATGTAGTGTAAGTCTGCAAACGGGTGCTGCGTAATGGTTGACATCATTCATTACGCAGCATTTGTTACATTATGGTCCTGGTTCGGCAAAAGGGATCATAAGAAACAGAGAGGAAAGAAATCAAGAGGAAAGAATTCCTCGGGAAAGGGGGCCTCATTGTGGCCAGAAAACAGAGCGCTGAGCTGGAGCGCAAGAAATTTTTTTCAGACCCCATACTGGTGAGTATGATTGTGGTACTGCTGGTATTCCTGGCATTGTTTATCCTGTACCCCCTTCTGATGCTGCTGGTAGACAGCTTTTATTCGGAAGGTAAGATTACCCTGGAGGTATTCGGGAGGGTGCTGAGCCTGGAGCGGTTCCAGAAGGCTTTCAAAAACACCCTGGTGTTAGGCATGATTACGGGAATCGCATCCACTGCCATCGGCCTGCTGTTTGCCTATGTGGAGGTGTATGTAAAGCTTAAGACAAAGGTGCTTGAGAAGCTGTTTGCCATGGTTTCCATGCTTCCCGTTGTTTCTCCTCCTTTTGTGCTGTCTCTGTCCATGATTATGCTGTTCGGACGAAGCGGCATCATCACCCGCTCCCTTTTGGGAATCTATGATTCCAATGTATATGGGCTTAAGGGAATCGCCATTGTGCAGACACTGACCTTTTTCCCTGTATGCTATCTGATGCTTAAGGGACTCCTTAAGAATATCGACCCCTCCCTGGAGGAGGCAACCAGGGACATGGGAGCCTCCCGGTGGAAGGTGTTTACCAGCGTCACATTCCCCCTTCTCCTTCCCGGACTGGGCAATGCATTCCTGGTAACCTTTATCGAGTCTGTGGCGGATTTTGCCAACCCCATGCTGATTGGAGGTTCCTACGACACATTGGCTACCACCATTTACCTGCAGGTAACAGGGGCCTATGACTCCACCGGAGCCGCTGCCATGTCCGTGGTGCTTTTATCCCTGACCGTGGTCCTGTTCCTGATCCAGAAGTATTACCTTGAGAAGAAAACCGCAGCCACCCTTACGGGAAAAGCTTCCCGTATGAGGATGCTCATAGAGGATAAGAGCGTTACGGTTCCCCTGACCTTTTTCTGCGGCGCCGTGTCAGCCTTTGTCATGCTGATGTACATTATGGTGCCCTTTGGCGCGCTGTTCACCCTCTGGGGCAGGGATTACAGCCTGAGCCTTAAATGGTTCCAATATATGTTTAAGACCAGCGGACTTAAGGCCTTTAAGGACTCCTTTGTCCTGTCCCTGATTGCGGCTCCCCTGACAGCTTTCCTGTCCATGGTCATCTCTTACCTGGTGGTAAAGAAACGGTTTAAGGCCAAAGGGTTCATCGAATTTGTATCCATGCTGGCCATGGCGGTTCCCGGCACCGTGCTGGGTATCGGATATATCAGGGGTTATGCCAACGGTCTGTTCAGGACCGGCGTCATGAGCGGCCTTTACGGCACCGGCCTGATCCTGATTATCGTATTCATTGTGCGAAGCCTTCCCACCGGCACCAGGAGCGGTATCTCAGCCCTGCGCCAGATAGACAAGTCCATCGAGGAATCAGCCTACGATATGGGCGCTAACTCTGCCAAGGTGTTTATGACCGTAACCCTTCCCCTGATTAAGGATTCCTTTTTCAGCGGACTGGTGACTGCCTTTGTGCGGAGCATCACGGCAATTTCCGCCATCATTCTTCTGGTAACGCCTGATTTCCTGCTCATCACCTGCCAGATCAATGAGCAGGCCGAGAAGGGAAATTACGGCGTGGCATGCGCCTATGCAACCGTTCTGATTATCATAACCTACGGCGCGGTGCTTATCATGAATACACTGATGAAGTTCTTTGGAGTCAGCAGGAAGATAAAGCAGGAGAATTAAGCGCTCATAGCGGGACGCTGCGCTAAGCGGCCAAAGGACGCCCGCAAAGCGCCAGTGGCATGCATCGCACGTAAGCGTCTAAAAGACAGACGCCAAGTGCTCATAGCAAGGAGGAAAGTTGATATGGAGAAACAGAAAAAGGGTGTTCGTCTGGAACACATTTCCAAAATATATACAGATCCAAAGACAGGAAAGGAATTCTATGCGGTGCAGGATACCACCCTGGATATCGAGCCCGGAAGCTTCGTGACACTCCTGGGGCCTTCCGGGTGCGGCAAGACCACTACCCTGCGCATGATTGCGGGATTTGAGAGCCCGGATGAGGGGGATATCTACCTGGGGGATGAGGCTATCAATGCCCTGACACCCAATAAGAGGGATACGGCCATGGTGTTCCAGAGCTATGCCCTTCTGCCCCATTACAATGTATTTGACAATGTGGCCTATGGCCTTAAGATACGCAAGCTCCCCAAGGAGGAGATTCATGAGAGAGTCATGAACATCCTTAAGCTGGTGGAGATGGAGGGCATGGAGTCACGTATGACCAACCAGCTTTCCGGCGGCCAGCAGCAGCGTGTGGCCCTGGCCAGGGCCCTTGTCATTGAGCCCAGCGTACTGCTCTTTGACGAACCATTAAGCAATCTGGACGCCAAGCTGAGGGTCACCATGAGGACGGAAATCCGCAAAATCCAGCAGAAGGTAGGCATTACGGCCATCTACGTGACCCATGACCAGTCCGAGGCCATGAGTATTTCCGATAAAATCATTATCATGAGCAAGGGAAAGGTGGAGCAGATTGGGCCCCCCAGGGAGATTTACTACCATCCCAACTCCAGGTTCGTGGCGGACTTTATCGGGGAAGCTAATTTCCTGGAGGCCAGGGTCAGGTCCGCAAGCGGTGAAAAAGCGGTCATCGACGTGGTGGGTCAGGAGCTTACGGTGAACAATTTCGCAAAGGCAGGGCCGGGGGATGACGCGGTGCTGGTTATCCGGCCTGAGGGAGCCACCCTGGCGGAGCAGGGGCTTTTGGAAGGCACTGTCACCCTGTCCACCTTTATGGGATCCTATCAGTATTATCAGGTCATGGTGGGGAACATGGAGATTCAGATTACGGATTACAATCCTGTAAACCGCAGGATATACGAGGTAGGGGAGAAGGCATACCTGGATTTCGATCCCAAGGGGGTTTACATCCTGTAGACGCATTGGTACAATAGGCAGTATGAGGAATCGGATGCGTATGAAAAAGAGTTGGAGCATATATATTGCAGTGATAGGAATGTCCCTCTGCCTGGCCGGCTGCGCAGGCAGCGGGACTTCTGCGGCTGCGGGCCATAGGGCAGGTGCGGATCGTGCAGCAAGCACGGAGCATGGGGCTGGCACGGACTCTGGGGCAGGCACGGAGCATGGGGCTGGCAGGGACCATGCAGGGGATGAGGAGCTGGTGATTTACTGCCCCCATCCCCTTGAGTTCATCAACCCCATTGTGGCGGAATTTGAGGGGCGGACCGGAATACGGGTCTATGTCCAGACCGGAGGCACAGGGGAGCTGCTTAAGATGGCGGAGGAGGGGAGCGATCCTCCCTGCGATATATTCTGGGGAGGTTCCCTGTCCACCACCAGTCCCAAGAGGGAGCTGTTTGAGGCGTACATAAGCTGCAATGAGGATATGGTGCGGGATGAGTTTAAGAACAGGGAAGGCAATATGAGCCGGTTCACGGATATTCCCAGTGTAATCATGGTAAATACAAACCTGATTGGGGATGTGAAGGTGGAGGGCTATGAGGATTTGTTACAGCCGGAGCTGAAAGGCAGAATCGCCATGTGCGATCCTGCCACGTCGTCCTCGGCCTATGAGCATCTTATCAATATGCTCTATGCGATGGGGGACGGGGAGCCGGAGCAGGGCTGGGATTACGTGGAGGACTTCTGCCGGAACCTGGACGGCATTCTGTTAGGCGGTTCCGGGGAGGTGTATCAGGGAGTGGCCCAGGGAAAATACGCCGTGGGCCTGACCTTTGAGGAGGCGGCCGCCCACTATGTGGCGGACAGGGGACCGGTAAAGCTGGTGTATATGAAGGAAGGGGTTATCTCCACGCCGGACAGCGTCTGCATCGTAAAGGGCAGCCGCCATATGAAGGAGGCCAGGGAGTTTGTGGACTTTGTCACGGGCAGGGACGCACAGACCGTTATCTCCATGAGGCTGGACCGCCGTTCTGTGAGAATGGATGTGGAGGAACCTTCCTATCTGCCGGATAAGGAGGACATCCACATCATATACAGCAGGGAGGACGAGGTGAATTCCAGAAAAGGGATGTGGCTGGAGCATTTTGCCTCTATTTACAGCAGAGTGCTTGAGGAGGATGGGGGCATGTCCGGGGAGGTGGGAAGCCAGTGAAGAAGGAACGGTATTTCCGCCACGAGCTGGAGCGCATGTTTATCGCCTACGCCATTGTCCCTGCGGTCATATTTACCATGGTATGCGGCATGCTTTTCATGACCGTGCTGCTCCACGGGAAAAGGAGCGGCAATATTGAGCACAACCGGTATGTGGCAGGATTGCTGGACAATGTGCTGGCCCGCTATGAGGAGGGCGTGGAGGAAATGGCTTCGCAGCCCGGCTGCTTTGACAACATCCGCGAGCCGGACGGGAAGGCTGAGCTGTTTGGGATATTTTACGGCATCACTAACAGTCTGGGACTGGAGGGGGATTTGTTTGTCATGGACAGCAGCAGGAACATTCTTCTGTCCAGCCGGAGTGACCTCCCCCAGTTCCTGGATGTGCCGGAGGATGTGTCCTGGGGGATATTTGACGATATGGACCGGGAGCCTCATAAGACGGCTCTCAGGCTGGCAGAAGGATGGAAGAGCGGCGACAGTACGATTGCCATAGGCCGGAGCGTGATGGACGGGAACCGGAAACTGGGATATATCCTGTGTTCCATTCCCAGCAGCCAGTTTAAGGCCCTTGTGGACAAGCCGGATATACAGACCATTATCGCCGATCCCTTTGGCTGGGCTTATGTCAGCAGTAATTACAGCTTCTTAAACAGCAGCAACCAGGTCATGAAGGTCCTCAGGGAGTCGGGCCGGTATTTAAACCATGAGAAACAGATGTACCTGGTATCCAGGCAGCAGGTTCCCAGGGGCGGGTTTACCGTGTATTCCATCTCCGATATCCAGAACATCGTCATTTCCCTGGGCCTGGGCAGCGGCCTGGTCATCACGGCCCTGGTGCTCATGACCCTGTGGATGCTTCTCAACTCCAGGAAGGTGACGGAGAAAAAGACAGAGGATTTCTATAAAATCCTGGATGTGATGGAGAATGCCAGGGACGGGGATCTGGAAGGCGTCATACGGATACAGAGCGACAATGAGTTCAAAATCATTGCCGACGCCTATAACGAGACCATACAGAGCCTGAGAATCCAGATGGAGAACAACAAAAAGATGGCGGAGCTGGTGTCCATGGCCCAGAACAAGCAGCTGGAATCCCAGTTCAATCCCCATTTCCTGTACAATACCCTGGAGAACATCCGGTACATGTGCAAGCTGGAGCCGGCAACAGCGGAGCGGATGGTCTTCAGCCTGTCAAACCTTCTGCGCTACAGTCTGGACGGCAGCAAGGCAGAGGTGACGCTAAAGGAGGACCTGGAGCACCTGGAATCCTATCTGACCATATTAAAACGCAGGTTCGGGGAACGGTTCCGATGCAGGATTGACGTGGAGCCGGAAGCCATGGACCTGCGGATTCCCAAGCTGGTGCTCCAGCCCATGATAGAGAATGCGGTGAAATACGGGTTTGGAAAGCAGCTCAACCTGACTGTGGAGCTGAAAGCCTATATCCATGAGGGAAAGCTGATCATGATATGCCGTGACGACGGGGTGGGAATCCCTCAGGGAACCCTAAGCGAGCTGACAGCCCTGCTGGAGCAGAAGGAAAATCCCAGAAGGCATTCGGGACTGTATAACATTCACAGAAGAATTGACATCCTGTACGGTCGCCCCTACGGGGTGGAGATCAGAAGCGCGGAGGGACACGGCACCACCCTGGTGGTGACCCTGCCGGTGAAAAGAGAGGAATCAGACGGATGTTGCGTGTGTTGATTGCGGAAGATGAAGAGATGATACGAAAGGGGCTGGTCTATACCACGGACTGGCTGTCCATGGACTGCGTGGTAGTGGCGGAGGCTGCCGACGGCCAGGACGGATATGAGAAGATTTTGGAGCACAGGCCGGATGTGGTCATAACGGATATCTGCATGCCCTTTATGGACGGCATAGAGATGATAAAGAAAGCCTCGGAGCAGGTAAGGTTTAAGAGCATTCTCCTGACCAGCTACGCGGATTTTGAGTATGCCAGGCGTGCCATCGAGGCCAGGGTCTGCGAGTACCTGTTAAAGCCTGTGGACGAGGAGGCCCTGGCAGGCATCATGGAACGGCTGGGGGAGGAAATCGTGAGCAGCCGCCAGGTGGAGCATGTGATGGAGCAGGCGGAGATAGAGGGGGGCAACTTAAACCTGGAGTACTACATGCAGCTGGATTTGTCGGAGAACCAGTATGTATCCAGGGCCATAACAGCCATACGGGAGGATTTTGCCAGGAAGCTGAGCATAGAATCCATCTCCGATGACCTGGGAGTCAGCGCCAGCTATCTGAGCAGGAAATTCAAGGAGGTCACGGGACAGACCTTCCTGGACTTTCTCAATAAATACAGGGTACAGCAGGCCATTGTGATGCTGGGCACCAGACAGTACAGAATCAGTGAGATATCAGAGGCCACCGGATTTACGGACTACAAGCATTTCTGCTCCGTGTTCAAAAAGTATACCTCCAAATCTCCCACCAAGTTTATCAAAGGGGTGTCGTGAGAATTCGTAAGAAACCTTACAATTATCTCCATGGATGAAATTGCCTTGACCTTAGAGCGGCTCCATGGTTTATGCTGGATATGTCAGAAATGACGCCGGCCCGGACTGCTTTGTATCAAAGCGCCGGGCCATCCCCCTTTTTAAGGGGCAGTTAAACAATCAGGCATAGTGATATTTGGTCCTGTACTTGCGTAAAAAATAAAGACACAGCAGGATTCCGCCGAACTCTGCAATGGGAATGGCCAGCCACACACCGTCCATCCCGATGATAAAGGGCAGCACCAGCAGGCTGGTGATAATCAGGCCAAAGGTGCGCACGAAGGAGATGATGGCGGATATACGTCCGTCGGACAGGGCTGTGAACAGGGCGGAGGCAAAGATGGTGAAGCCGGAAAAAAGAAAGCTGCATGCAAATATCATGAATCCGTGCCTTGCCAGTTCATAGACAGGCGTGCCCCTGCGTGCGAAAATCTCTACCACCAGGCTGCCGCCCAGCTGGGCCATGAGGAAAACGGCCAGGGAGGAAGCTGCCGTGAAAATGAGAGAGGTTTTAAATACCTGTCTGAGCTGCTGATGGTTCTGGCTTCCGTAGTTAAAGCTGATAACAGGGGACACGCCCTGGGAAAATCCCATGAACAGTGCATTTAGCAGAAACTGGGAATACTGGATGATGGTGATGGCGGCCACCCCGTCCTCGCCTGCAAAGTGCATCATCAGCAGATTGAACAGGAAGGTGATGACGCCGGAGGAAAGGTTGGTCACCATCTCGGAAGAACCGTTGAGACAGGTTTCTCCCAGCTCCTTTTTTACAATGCGGGGCCGTACGAACCATAGGCTCTTTCTGGCAGCGGCAAAGTAAATGAGGCCGATAAGGGCCGGGATGGAGTACCCGGTTACCGTGGCGATGGCTGCACCGGCAATACCCATTCCCATGGGTACAATCAGCACATAGTCCAGCACTGCGTTGGCAATGCCTGCCAGCAGGGTGAGGAACAATCCGATGCCGGGCTTTCCCTCTGTCACAAAAAACATCTGAAACTGAATCTGAAGCATGAGGGAGGGAGCAAACGCCAGCTGCCAGCGCAGGTAGGTGACGCAGTCCTTAAGAAGCAGGTCGCTGGCTCCCAGCATACGGGAAAGGGGTACGGCCGCCAGGTTCCCAAGGACGGCAAAGACCAGCCCGATTATGATATTCAGCAGGATAATGGTGGTGAAGGTTTCCCTGGCGCTGTCAGGCCGGCCTTCCCCCATTTTTTTTGCCACAATGGCATTGCTTCCCGTGGACAGCATGACGGAGATGCCAAGTACGATGTTGATCACGGGGTAGACGATATTGACCGATGAAAGGGCGTTGGTGCTGACGAACCGGGATACGAAAACCCCGTCTACAATGGTGTACAGGGACATTACCACCATCATGATAGTGGTGGGCAGCGCAAACAGCAGCAGGGACCCGAAGGTAAATTTTTTTGATAATGAATGACTCATATTAACACTCCTGTTTTGATTCAATAAAATAAGTACTGTTGGATATTGATTATTTCAGCCGCAGGTATTATCATATGCTATAGGGTAACCCGATAGTCAAGAGGAGATTTGCGAAAATGGAAAAACAGTCGGAACTATACTTTACCACCGGAGAATTTGCCAGGATACTGGGGGTCAGGAAACATACGCTGTTCCACTACGACGAAATAGGCCTGTTTTCACCGGCCCTAAAGGAGGAGAACGGATACAGGTATTATTTTGTATGGCAGATGGACATGTTCGAGGTGATTCGTGCCCTGCAGAAGTTGGGGATGTCCCTGGGGGAAATCAAGGAGTATATGGAAAACCGTTCCCCGGAGCGTTTCATGTCCATGATGGACGGGAAGAAGCGCCAGATTGACGAGGAGATACGGCGTCTTAAGAATATGAAGCGCTTCATCCTTCATGAGGAGGAGTCGGTGCAGCTGGCCATGAAGGCTGCTCTGGATGAGCCAAGGCTGGTGGAGAGGGACAGGGAATACCTGCTTGTGTCGGACATCAGCGCGGGGTCGGAGCGGAAGGCTGCGGTGGAGATTGCGGAGCATGTGAGAATGCAGGAAAAGTACCATGACACAGTGGGCGCGGTGGGATCCATTTACCTGGGAGAGGACATGGACCGGGGCATATATGACCGCTATGTGAAGGTGTATACCAGGCTGGATAAGAAAACTGCCTCCCGCCGGGTTCAGAGCCGGCCGGAGGGAGTCTATGTGGAGCTGTACAGCAGGGGGCATTTGTGGGACATGGAAAAGCCCTACCGCCTCATCAGCGCCTTTGCGGGGGAGCGGGGGATCCGGCTGGGCCAGATGTGGTATGAGGATTTGATGCTGGATGAGCTGACGGTGAAGGAGTACGAACAGTATATAGTAAAGGTTATGGTGCCGGTGGAGAGTAAAGTAATAAATCCTTAAATAGACAAAGGATGCACCAGATAGTATAATGTAAAATAATACCAGATGGATGGAATGCAGCCATGACCAAGGAGAAAATCAAAATGAAGCCCAGCATATGGAGGAGAGTGGACATACAGGTATCCCTATTCACTGCAATTGTAGTGGCCCTGTTGACATTCTCCATTTTTTGGTTTCAGTACAGAATTACATACAATGATACCCTGATCAGTCTGAGGGACCAGGCAGAGGCCATATACGGATATGTGGAGAAACGTCTGGATAAGAGCACCTTTGATCAGGTACGGACCAGGGAAGATATGGAGGGAGATGTCTATAAGCAGGCCCATGAAGCTTTCCAGAGGATCAGGGAGATTTCCGGTGTCCGGTATCTCTATACCGCAAAGATGAATGAGGACGGCGAGTTCGTGTATCTTATCGACTGCCTGGATCAATCGGAGCCGGACTTCCGCTATCCGGGGGACCTGATTGAGCATGAGATTTACCCGGACATGCAACGGGCACTGGACGGACAGAAGGTGCTTCCGGACCGGATTAAGGACACGGAATGGGGAAAAATATTTATCACCTACATGCCCATATATGATGGGGAACAGGTGCTGGGAGTGGTGGGAATCGAGTTCGAGGCAGGCCATCAGTATGATACCTACCGGAGCCTGCGTCTCCTGCTTCCGCTGTTTATCCTGCTGTTCAGCCTTGGGGCCTGTCTCGCCTCCAGACTGTTGTTCAGGCGCATATCCAATCCCTTTTACCGGGATATGTCAAATACGGATTACCTGACCCAGCTTAAAAACCGGAACGCATATCAGCTGGATATAGGAAACCGCATTGCCGGGAAGGCCCAGGAGGGAACAGGATTCATCCTTCTGGATTTAAATGGCCTTAAGCATGTAAACGATACCCTGGGGCATGATGCCGGAGATGTCTACATTACCTGCGTTTCAAAGGCATATCTCAATATGCGGACCAGGGAGGCAGTGATGTACCGCATTGGGGGCGACGAGTTTGTGGTGGTGATGCCGGATGCGGACCGGGATAAGATACAGGATTTCATGAGACGGTTCGGGGACATGTTTAACAGGGAGGCATCCATGCCGGAATTTACCTTTTCCTGGGGATATTCCATCTATGACCCCAAGGCGGACGCGGATCTCTACAGCACGTGCCGCAGGGCGGACAAGAACATGTACATGAGAAAGCAGCAGTACTATAAGAATAAAAACGCATAGGAGGATACAGATGGGACTGTTGGACAAGCTGTTTAAGAAGGGACCAAAAGCAGATGAGGTGTCAAAGGGCGGTTCGCCTATTTACCGCTATGAGGATAAGGAGAATGAGGGCTGGAGGCCGCCGGAGGCTTATGGCGTATACGCAGAGGAGATAAATGCCCATTTTCAGGGACTGTTTCCCAACCGGGAGGAATTTGTGTTCCATGAGCTTTTATCGGATTTGGTCCACATTGATGTGAACATTATGCGGCCCGATGAAACCCATCCCTACTATGTAATGTATACCACGGGCATGAGCGATATGCCCATGACTCTGCCGGAGGAAATCCAGGACAGGGAGGACCTCAGGTACGGGGAACTGTATATGTTCCTTCCAAAGGAGTGGAATCCGGGTGAGGCAGGCCAGATCAACAGCGACATTGCGCAGGAGGAATACTGGCCCATCGGACTGATTAAGTATCTGGCCCGTTTCCCCCATGAGTACAGCACCTGGCTGGGATGGGGGCACACCATTCCCAATGGTCCTGATTATGAGCCTCTGGCGCCGGATACCGGAATGGGCGGCGTGGTCCTGGTACAGATCGGCGGCGATATGGGCAGCATGGAGGCAAAGGACGGCAGGAAGGTAAACTTCTACATGGTTATACCTGCATACAGGGAAGAGATTGAGTATAAGCTGGAGTATGGCATGGAGGCGCTGGACAAGCGGTTTTCCGAAGGGAACCTGCCCATGGTGCTGGATATCCACCGGCCCAATCTCTGCGCGGATTTTAAGGAGTAGGCCCGGCTCCTCCGCTTTCCATGAACTTGACCGGAGAGCATCCTACATATTTTTTAAATACTTTGATGAAATATTTATAGTCCGAGAAGCCCACAAGGTCTGCGATTTCGTAGACCTTGTATTTATTTTCCTTCAGCAGGTCCACGGCCTTCTGCATCCGGTAGCGGTTCAGATAGTCGTTGAAGGTATAACCTGTAAAGCTTTTAAACTTGGAGTTTAAGTAGGTGCAGGACATGCCGCACTGCTCGCTGATATCCGTAAGAGAAAGGTGGGAACTGTAGTGGTTTCGGATGCAGTCCATCATGTACTCCACATGGCGGTTCCCTTCGGGACTGTCCCCTGTTTCCGGTTCATCCAGTATGCCTAACTTACGCTTTTCCATGTCCAGCTGCTTCAGCTCATGCCTGAGCCTGGCCGCTGCCTGCTGCTTGTCTTTAATCTTTCTGAGAGCGTCATAGAGTTCGTTAAAATTCACTGGCTTTAAAAGATATTCCGTGACTCCCAGGCGGATAGCCTTCCTGGCGTATTCAAAATCGCTGTAGCCGGACACAATGACGGCGTCATAGCCGTACTCCTCTATGCTGTCCTCCAGCATGGAAAGACCGTCCTTTACAGGCATGTTGATGTCCACCACCACAATATCCGGGTTTGTTTCCCTGATTTTTTCCAGTCCCTCCAGTCCGTCCACTGCCTCTCCCACCACCACGCAGTCCGCCTCCTGCCAGTTTACCATGAACAGCAGGCCTTTGCGTATGATGTCTTCGTCCTCCACAATCAGGACCTTATACATATGTATCCTCCTCCATATCCGCGGGAAGGGTGACGCTTACCCGCGTTCCGTTTCCGGGGGAACTCTCAATGGTCAGGCCGTAGGAAGGGCCGTAGAGAAGCCGCACCACCCGGTGGGAATTATATAATCCGATATGTTCTCTGTAAATATCCTCCTGATCCAGGGCCTCCCGCAGCTCCTTCAGCTTTTCCGGGCTGATGCCGCTGCCGTTGTCCTCCACGCTCAGCACCAGTGTGCTGTCCTTTTTACGGGCCGTGATGGTGACGGATACACAGTGTTTATCCTTCATTCCGTGGACCAGGGAATTCTCCACCACAGGCTGCAGGAGCAGCTTTGGAATCATTAAGTCCATCAGTTCCTCCGGGATGTCGATATGGTAATTGAGCCTGCGGTTATAGCGCATTTTCTGAAGCAGGAGATAGTCGTTGATGTATTCGATGTCGGTCTGCAGGGGCACAATGGTGCTCCCGTAATATACGCTGTAGCGCATCAGGTTGGCAAAGGCCATGACCATCTCCGAAGCCTTCTGGGAGTCAATGGCAATCTCATACCGGAGAGTCTCCAATACATTGAAGATAAAATGGGGGTTAAACTGTTCCTCCAGCTGCTTGATTTCCATGGTGCGTTTGCGCTCCGCCAGCTCGCTGTTGTGAAGCATCAGCTCCTCGCGCTGAATCACCATGTTGCGGAACGCGTCGTTGAGCATCCGGAATTCGTCAAATACCTGGCTTTTCAGGCGGTAATCCATATTTCCCCGCCCCATTTCCTCCACCGAGGCCTGGAGCTCGTCAATGGCCTGCAGGTTCTTTTTGGTTATGCGCAGGGTCAGGGGCGGAATCATGATGACCATAAGTATTCCGGCCAGCCCCAGAAACAGAATGCCGTAGGTCACAAGGCTGCGCTGGAATTCCATGGATACCAGTGTGTACAGAATCAGGGAGCTCTCAGGAAGGACTTCCTTGTGTATGTGGTAATGCTTGTTGTTGACCTTTACAATATTGCCCTTCTGCCAGTCCATCCTGTATTTGCCGGCAGGATATTTTTCCATGGGGTCCGCATTCTGCCTTCCCACTGCAAAAACCAGGTTGTCATACCTGTCTGTGATGACCACGTCGTCTAACGGACATTCCCGCACAGCCTCGTAAATCTGTTCATCCATCAAATCGAAAAACAGGTATCCGCAGATTCCGTCTGCGTCTGCGACGGGGCGGGCCATGAGCAGGTCCCCTTCCTGTCCGTGGGCAAAATTCAGGCGGCTGGGCATGGTATGGGTCAGGTCAGGGGCTTCCTGCATTTTTTCCACCAGGCTCTTATAGACGGCGCTGTTCAGGAATATTTCGCGGTTTCCCTCAAATAGGCTGGAGCTTACCATGTGTCCCTCTGTATCTGTAAGGGCAAAGGTGCTTCGTATGGGCTGGGATGTGGTAAAACCGTAGAGCAGCCGGTTGACCTGGGTGGCGGCATCCGCATTTCCCGGTTTCAGGGCATCCAAAAAGCGGTAATCTGTGGAAAAGTGTTCCAAACCTTCCTTATAGGATGACACCTGGCTGTCCAGGGCGGATGCCAGAAGGGCGTTGTTCTTCCGGTTGCTTCCCACGCTGATCCACTGGACATTGATGAACAGGAACAGCCCCATCAGCACAAAGAGCAGTGAGATGATGGAGCATGCATATTTAAGGAAAGAACGCTTGATGTAATCCCTGTACTGGTTGCCTGCCATGGCGGGTACCTCCCGGAAGTAGTGAAGTACAGTGCCCTCAGGACACTGTACCTCCTATTATATCATAGATAGAGACTAAATGCTGATGTCGTTGCTGCCTGTGACCTTGAAAAATACCAGCAGGGACAGGATGCTTGTCAGGGTCAGGATGGTGGAGTAGGCTGCGGCATTGCCGAAGTTGCTGCGGATGACCTCGGCGTAAATGGCTACGGTCAGGGTCTGGGTCTTGCTGGTATACAGGATGATGGAGGAACTGAGCTCGCTGATTAAGGTGATCCAGCTCATAATGGCCCCGGAGAGCACCCCGGACATCATCATGGGCACCGTGACCTTCACAAAGGATTTCGTCTCGGTGCACCCCAGACTGATGGCGGCTTCCTCCACGCTGGGACTGATCTGACCGATGATTGCGGTGCTGGAGCGGATGGTATAGGGCATCCGCCGTATGGACAGGGATATGATGATAATAATGGCAGTGCCGCTGAGCAGCAGGGGCTTGCTGTTAAAGGCATACAGGAAGGAGATGCCCAGGACAGAACCGGGGATGATGTAGGGGAACATGGTCACCGTGTCCAGTATGCCGGTGAGGAAGGACCTCTTCCTGACTGTCAGGTAGGATATGAGGATACCAAACACCACCACAATGGCAATGGCGCATATTCCGAACAGGTAGGTGTTGAAAATAGCTGTGTTATTGTTCTTGGAGAACAGGGTGTTCCTGTAGTTTTCCAGGGAAAAGCCTCCTGTGTATACGGTTCCTCCGCCTGTTGCCAGGAAGGAGGTGACGATGACTGTAATCTGGGGCAGGATGGCGATGAGCACCACTGCGTACACAAACAGATGGGACAGGATGTTGCGTGTGCCGGTGCATTTTTCCGCCACCATGGGCTTTAAGGCGGTCATGGAGTAGGTGAAGCGTCTGCCCAGATAGCGCTGGAGGAAGAAGAGAACCAGGGTTATGCCGATGACAATGACGCAGAGCGCGGCGGCAAAATGGTCGTCCGTGCTGACCTCACCCATGAACTGGCTGTAAATCAGCACCGGAAAGGTCTTATAGCCCTCGCCGATGAGCATGGGAGTACCAAAGTCAGAGAACACGCGCATGAACACCAGCAGGGAGCTGGCCAGCATGGTGGGCATTACCAGGGGGACGATGATCTGCATCACTCTCTGGAATGCGGTGCAGCCAAGGCTTTCGGCTGCCTCGTTCAGGGAATTGTCCAGGTTTTTCAGGGCGCCGGATATGTACATGTACACCAGGGGGAAGGACTGGAGGGAGAATACCAGCACAATGCCCGCAAACCCATAGATGCCGCCCAGCTTTATGTGAAAGAGGCTGTTGAGTATCTTGGTGAAGAAACCGTTGCGCCCCAACAGCTGAATCCATGCATAGGCCCCTATGAAAGGCGGGGACAGGTAGGAAATGACAATCAGGATGTTCAGGTATTTACTTCCTTTGATCTGTACGCTCCGCAGCACGTAGGCCATGGCCAGCCCCAGAACGGCAGCCACCACGGTGGATACAATGGTGACCTTAAAGCTGTTTACCAGGGTGCTCCAGTAGTATTTTCTTGCGAAGAATTTAGTAAAATAGGCAAAGCTTAAGTTTCCGTCCTCAGAAAGAACGCTTTTATAGAGCACCAGCACCAGGGGGTAGACCACGAAGAGAAGGAACAGGGCCAGGATTCCCAGTGCCATTGCAACCCATATATTTAATTTTTTCTCTCCTGCATATCTCATGAATGGTCCCTCCTGACAATAAGGCTTTGACTGCCGTCCTCAGTGAACACGTTGATTTTATGGGGCTGTACGCCCAGGCGGATGGGGGTGTGGTCCGGGATGATATCCCAGATATCGGAGTTCTGTATGACCTCCATCTCCCTGCCGTCCGCTGTTTCCACAAAGTAGTGGGTGGTGATGCCGAGGAACACGCTGCTTCGCACAACCGCAGGTATGCCGCCGCTGTCCTCCCGGCTGATGATGAATTCTTCAGGACGGATGGATACCTTCACGGCCTGGCCGTCCTGCGCGCTGCGGGAAAGGTTCTCCATGGGCACGCTGTAATCCCCGATGTGAAGCATTGTCTGCCCGTCCCTTGCCTCAATGCGCCCGTCCATGATGTTGGACAGTCCGATGAAGGTGGAAACAAAGATATTGGAGGGCCGCTGGTACACGTTCTTGGGGGTGTCAATCTGCTGGATGACGCCGCCGTTCATGACTGCGATGCGGTCCGATACAGCCAGGGCCTCCTCCTGGTCATGGGTCACATATATGGTGGTGATGCCCACCTGCTGCTGGATCCGCTTGATGGCGTTTCTCATCTCCACCCTCAGCTTGGCGTCCAGGTTGGACAGGGGTTCGTCCATAAGCAGCACCTCCGGGTGGATGACAATGGCTCTGGCCAGGGCCACACGCTGCTGCTGGCCGCCGGACAGCTTGGAGGGCATCCGCTTTTTCAGGTGGTCAATCTTTACTACTTTAAGGATTTCGTCCACCTGGGACTCAATCTGGTCCTGGGGTACCTTGCGGTTCTTAAGGCCGAAGGCCACATTGTCCCGGACCGACATGTGGGGGAAAATGGCGTAGTTCTGGAATACCATGCCCATATTTCTCTTGTTGGTGGGGATGTTGTTGATGACCTTGCCGTCAATCTTGATTTCGCCGCCCTCAATGGAATTGAATCCTATAATCATGCGCAGCAGGGTGGTTTTGCCGCATCCGGAAGGCCCTAAGAGGGTGAAGAATTCACCGGGCCTTACGTCTAAGGACAGGCCGTTAATAATGGTGTCCTTTCCGAACCGTTTGATTACATTTTCTATGCTGATAGCTACACTCATGGTTTGTAACCCTCCTTGTTTTTTGGTTTTTCAGATAAAAAGGACTGCCTCAGCTGACCGTTTCAGACCCCCAAGAGGTGATGGGCGGTGATGGAATCATGTGGTCAGCGTAATGGGCAGTCCTTTGGGGGCATGGTTATGCCGGTGCTGTGTGTTTTGTCAGATGAGCGGGCAAAGGGTTAGTCCATGGATGTCTCCATATGCTCGCTGAAGAGGTTGGTAATTTCCGTTTTGTGCTCAGCAACCCAGCCCTCGTCGTAGTTATCAAACAGTTTGATTTCAGACTGGGGCGTCATGTAGTCAGCCAGCTTGGCATCCTTTCTGAGAGGCCTTACAGTCAGGTTGGAGCCCACTGCGTTCTGAATCTTCTCGGAGAGCATATAGTCCACAAATTTCTTTGCATTTTCAGGATGCTTGCAGTCCTTTAAAATCTGTACGGACTCGCCGGGGAATATGGCCCCTTCTTTGGGGAATACCACCTCAACCGCAGCGCCTTCCTTCACATAGTTGGCAGCCGGGTCTTCCCAGGTCAGGCCCACCACATACTCGCCTTCGGCAACGCCCTTGTATACCTGGCTGGAGCTGTTGGCCATCTTGCCGTCCAGGTTTGCGATGAACTGGTCTACATAGGCCCATGCCTCGTCAGATAACGGGTCTCCGTCCTTTCCCATGCCGTAGAGCATGGCTAACAGGGACTGGAACGCGGAGCTGGAGTTTACAGGATCCCCGAATGCAATCTTGCCCTTTAACTCAGGGTTTAATAAATCCTCAAAGCCTTCAATCTTCATGTCGCCCTTTAAGTCCTTATTGACAATCATGACCGTCGGGTCCGCAAATGCAGGAGTGAAATAACCGGTGGTGTTGCGGAACGCATCCAGCATGTTTTCATCCTCAGGCGATACATATTCCATAAACAGATCCTTGGAGGCGGAGAGCATGGTCTGGTCAGCCACCCAGAATATATCGCCCAGGGGGTTATCCTTTTCAGACTGGGCCCTCTTTAACAGCTCTCCGGTACCTGCCACTACCACCTCCACCTTGATTCCCGTATCCTTTTCAAACTCAGGAATCACGGCATTGTTGAGGGCCTCGCTTCTGGCCGTGTAGACTACCAGAACCGGCTCCTCATCACCGGAAGCAGCGTCCTTGGCTGCCTCTGTCTTAGCAGCGTCACCAGCCGCCTCTGTCTTGGCTGCCTCTGTGCCGGAAGGCTGCTGGGTGTCGCTGGTCTTTGCCCCGCCGGAGCTGCAGCCGGTGGCTGCCAGGGCTGCTGCCATGATGACTGCGGTTGCTTTTTGAAATTTTCTCATATGAACATTCCTCCCTTAAACATATTTTTTTGCTGCACCACATTTTTCATAACTTAATTTTAGCATTTGGGCTGGAAAAGTAAATCCGACAATCCCACAAAAAGGTGGAAAATAAACAACAGACGGAGTGAAAATTCAGAAATTTCAATCCGTCTGTTACAATATGGTTTTAATTAATTCGCTGTCAGCTGATTTACCGGGGGTCTCCCGGACAGGATACACTATTGCCCTGTATGATTCTTGGAATATAGATGGCCTCCCTGTTGAGAAGTTGGTTTTCACTTTGAATCCGTTCCAGAAGCATCTGGCCAATTCTGAACCCTAAAGCCCAGGTGTCAGGCAGGGCATAGGTCGGCTGGACATAGAACAGGTCGCACAGGTTTACATTACATGGAGCCACAATGGACAGGGTCTCAGGAATGGGGATGTTGTGATCGCGGCAGTATCTCAGGGCACCGATGCAGGTTTCATTATGGGCAGCCACCAAGGCAGTAGGCGGGTGGGGGAGCCTTAAAAATTGTTCCAAGGCTTCATATCCAAAGGCAGAGTCATGGGGGCCTTCCAGAAAGTAACGATAATCCCTGTCCACCGTAATGTGTATGGAGGCCATGGCGCGCTTAAACTGCTGAAGCCGTTCAGCGGCAGAGCTGAACTGGGTGGGGCCGCATATGATGCCTATTTTTGTATGACGGTTTCGTATCAGCTCCATGGTCATCTCGTAAGTGCTGATGCCGAAGTCTGCATTGGCAAAATCCCCGACAAATCCGGGATGATCAATCCGACGGTGTATCAGGACAGTGGGTATTTTCTGGCTTAAGCTTACAATCAGTTCATTGTTGCCACCGCAGCTGTTTAGGACAAGTCCGTCAATTTTGCGTTCTGAGAGCATCATCAGATAATTGCGTTCAATCTCACTGTTATTAAATGAGTTGCAGATGAAAAGAGTATAGCCCTCCTCCTGGATTGCATGTATGATGGCTTGGGCAATCTGGAAGTAATATTCGTTTGTACCATCTGCAATCACCAGGGCGATGGTCTTTGAGCTTTTATTTTTTAATTCGCGGGCAGCCTGACTGGGATGGTAACCCAGTTCTTCGATAACCCTTAATATGGTGCTGCGTACTTCCGGCGACACTTTGGGGCTGTTGTTCAATACCCGTGAGACAGTGGCGGTGGATACTCCGGATTGTTTTGCTATATCCCGGATGGTAATTTTTGCCATAAGAAACTCCTTCAAACTATGCTGCTGTAATGGAAGATACCCGGACGGGCCGGGGGGGATCCTCTTTTCTTATTATACTTGATGTGGCAGAGAAACGCAATGAAAAATATGCCAAATGTGTAATCAATTACACAAAATGTTATTATGCATAAAAAATAGGATAAATAATGTATAAAATGCATAAAAATATAACTTTCAATATAAATAAATTGACATATACGATAAAATATATTATTATTAGTCGTGTAAACGATTACACGAAGCGCGATGTGAACCAGGGGAAGAACATCAGAATATGGAGGTATTTTTATGAAGAAAATGTTAGCAGTAACATTGGCCGTGTTAATGGCGGGGATAGTGGCCGGATGCGGCACTAAGACAGAATCATCTGCGGCGGCAGAAACTGAAACGGCTGCTGTAAAATCAGAAGCTTCCGATACGGAACAGGCCCAAGAGAGCCAGGAGCCATCCGCTTCCGGTGACCCCATCCGTATTGGCCTGACAACAGTTCTCACGGGGGATCGTTCGCTGGAAGGAGAATATGCCTCCAATGCGGCAAAAATCATAACCGAGGAAATCAACACTCAGGGAGGCGTTCTGGGGCGTCCCATTGAAATTGTGATTGAGGATGCTTTGGGAACGGATGTGGGTGCTGTAAACGCTTACCGTAAGCTGGCTTCGGATGACAGTATTGTGGCTATTGTGGGTCCGGACAGTTCCAATGACGGTATGGCACAGTCGCCCAGCGCACTGGAATTTAAGATACTGACCACGGCTCAGGGGTCTTCCCCCACTTTGAAGAACATGTGTAATAATGATAATCCGTATTTGTTCCAGTTAAGAGCCTGCGACGATACGCTTTGCGCTGCCCTGATTAAATATTCGGTGGAAGAGCTGGGAATTAAGAGTTATGCGGTTATGCATGACACAGAGACTTCTTCTGCGGATCAGGCAAGACTGTTCACAGAGGCCCTTAAATCCTACGGTATAGAACCGGTGGTAACCGTACCCTTTACGACAGGGACAAAGGACTTTTCTTCCCATATCGCACAGGTACAGGCATCAGGCGCTGATGCAATCATCGGGGCCGCGTTCCAGACGGAAGCCGCTATTTTGATTCAGCAGATCCGCTCCCTTGGAATAGAAGCTCCTATACTGGGCTCCAACGGATTTGCAGACCCTGTGACCATCCAGCTGGCCGGGGAATTAAATGACAATGTATATTGCGCAAGCGCATGGGTACCGAATACACCGAATCCAAAGGGTGCTGCGCTGGCTGAAAAGTATAAGGAGCTTTACGGCGATGACTGCGGAAAGGCGGCAGCCCAGATATACGACCATATATCCGTAATCTGCGAAGCCATCACGTTGGCCGGTTCCACGGACAGAGAAGCGGTCAGGGAAGCTATGAATACCATTGGCGATTATCAGGGAGCCATTACGAAATATGACTGCCGGACAAACGGTGACTGCGGACGAGGCGGACTGCTTGTAAAGGTTGTAAAAGGCAAGGCGGAAATTATTTCGGAAATCACCTCGGAAAAAGTCATTGAGTAAATACGGTGTGAACAGAGAAAACGTGGTGAGTATTGTGGAGGGGAGGAATCAGGTGCATGAATGTTCAGTTACTTGTGGCAGGTGTTTCCATGGGAATCATATACGGTTTGATAGCCATAGGAATGGTGCTGATTTTCCGGTCTGTGGGCGTCATGAATTTTGCGCAGGGTGAGTTTTTGATGTTTGGGGGGTATTTTTGTTATACATTTAATAAAATACTGAACCTTCCAATCGTACTTTCGCTGGTGCTGGCATCCCTCAGCATGGGGGTGGTAGGCATTCTGTTCATGAGGACCTCCTATTGGCCCCTGCGCAGTGCCCAGGCAAAGGCAATTATCGTCAGCGCAATGGGGGCGTCCATTGTATTTAAGGAAGGGGCCAGGCTTATATGGGGGTCCATTCCTGTGACAATGGACCGGGTGATTCAGGGAACCGCCCATCTGGGCCAGGCAACGATACAGTGGCAGAATGTGGCAATTATTGCCATCTCTGCAATCATAATGGCTCTGGTATATATGCTTCTGGAAAAGACATTTGTGGGTAATATTATGCAGGCAACGGCTCAGGACCAGTATATGGCATCACTGACAGGAGTACCTGTGATTGTATCCATAGGCCTGACGTTCGCCCTGTCAGCCATGATTACCGGAATCGGGGGAGGACTGCTGGCGCCTATTTTCTTCCTTAATAATACAATGGGAGCCACCGCCGGCGCCAAGGCTTTTGCCGCTATTGTCATAGGCGGCTTCGGCAGCGTACCCGGAGCTGTGTTGGGGGGATTGATCGTAGGGCTGGTGGAGGCCTTTGGAGGAGCTTATATATCCAGTACGTATCAGCTGGTACTGATTTACGTGGTATTGATTGCGGTTCTGATGTTCCGGCCCCAGGGGATATTCGGTGAAAAAATCCAGGAGAAAGCGTAGGTGACTTATATGTTGGAAGGAATCAGATCAGTTAAGAAACCTTATATTCTTACATTGATGGCCATTGGCCTGGGATGCAGCATACTGCCTGCGGTTTCATCCAGTTATATGATGAGGGTGTTTAATATAACTCTGATTACATATCTTTGTGTGTTGAGCGTATATGTGCTTTTGGGGCTCTGCGGACAGAACTCCTTTGCTCAGGCCGGTCTGTGGGGCGTAGGCGCATATATTACAGCCAACATGGTCCTTAAGCTGGGGCTGGGATCGGCTGCCGCCTTCATCATTGCTACCACGGGTACCGCTGCGTTCGCCTTTATACTGGGGTTTGCGTTTTTCAGGCTAAAGCAGTATTATTTTACCTTTGCATCAGTGGGCCTGATGACGATTCTGAATGGACTTTTTATGAACTGGGTGCCTGTGACGGGAGGTGCCCTGGGAATATCAGACATCCCTGTTTTCTCTATTGCAGGCTTTGCCGCCAATACGGAGAATCGTAAGTTTTTTTTGATACTGATTGTCTGCATGCTGGCCAGTCTGGGTATCAGAATCCTGTTTCATTCCCCTCTGGGACGGTCATTCATGGCCATACGTGATAACGAGATGGCGGCCAACTGTCTGGGGATTAACAGTCTTTTGACAAAAAGCATTGCATTCGCGATTTCAGGCGCCCTGTGCGGGGCGGCAGGAGCAATGTATGCGTTCCTTTCGGGGTATTTGAGCTACCAGACATTTACGTATCAGCAGTCTACCATGTATTTAATTATGATCATGCTTGGAGGCACCATGTCTCCGGTGGGGGCAATCATCGGTACCCTGATCATTTCCCTGCTGCAGGAATGGGTACGGCCCTTACAGAATTATATGCAGTTTATCTATGGCACAGGAATCATGATCTTGATGATTGTCCAGCCGGAGGGAATCATAGGGGGAGGGAAAGAGTTCTATGCCAGATACATTAAAGGAAGAACAGGCCGTTTTACGGTTAGATAATGTCAGCAAGAATTTCGGCGGGGTAGTTGCCGCCTCTGATATATGCATTCAGCTTTTCAGAGGGGAGGTATTTGGCCTGATTGGACCAAACGGGGCAGGCAAGACCACTCTTCTTAACCTGATTACCGGTATTTATATGGCGGACGGGGGAGACATATATCTGGACGGAGGAAAGATAACCAGGTTTGCCACCCACCGACGGGCTAAAATGGGTATAGCCAGAACGTTCCAGCATCCAAGGCTTCTTAACCGGTGCGATATCAGGACCAATATCTTTATGGGAGTGGACCTGGCGGCCAGGAGAAGGGGGAAAAATAAAAATGTGGAGCAGGAGCTGGCCCAGCTTCTTGCCTGTGCCGGCCTTGATGGAGTGGACCTTACGGACCAGGTAGACCAGCTGGCCTATGGACAGCAGAAGATGTTGGAAATCGTACGGGCCATTCTATGCGAACCGGTGGTGCTCCTTCTGGATGAACCCGCGGCAGGGCTGAACCACAAGGAGATGGACTATATCGTGGCCCTGATTGATAAGGCGGTGGAGAAGAAGATTGCAGTACTTTTGATTGAGCACGCCATGGATTTGGTGATGTCGGTTTGCGACAGAATTACAGTACTTAATTTCGGATGCCAGATTGCCACGGGAACCCCAAAGGAGATTCAGATGAACGAGGCAGTGATAACGGCATATCTGGGAGGTGGAGGCAGTGCTGAAAATTGAGAATCTGATTGCTAATTACGGGAGAATAGAAGCCCTTCATGGAATCAGCCTGGAGGTAAGGGAACATGAAATAGTTGCCTTGATTGGAAGCAACGGTGCTGGGAAGACCACGCTTCTCAATTCGGTCTCGGGTCATGTCACAAAAGAGGGGAAAATTGAACTGGCAGGAGAAAATATCAGCAAGCTGGCGCCTGATAAAATTGCCAGGAAAGGCGTGCTTCATGTGCCTGAAGGGAGACATGTATTTCCTGGTCTTACGGTAGAACAGAATCTCCTGGTGGGAACTGCGGCTAATAAAGGAGTCCGCCTGTCCGCAGGTAATAATAAGGGAGATCTGGACTATGTTTACGATATATTTCCGAGACTTTTGGAACGCAGGAAGCAGCTGGCCTGGTCCCTCTCCGGAGGAGAACAGCAGATGTTAGCTATCGGTCGGGCAATTATGGGTCATCCAAGACTGCTTATGTTAGATGAGCCGTCCATGGGGCTGGCCCCTCTGGTGATTGATGAGCTGTTTGAGAAGATTGTAGAGATAAATAAATCGGGAACACCGGTACTACTGGTGGAACAAAATGCAAAGCTGGCCCTTAAGGTGTCTGACAGGGCGTATATACTGGAACGCGGGAATATATCACTGTCCGGAAAATCAAAGGATTTGATAAATGATAAGCGTGTAACGGAGGCGTATTTGGGTAAATCCAGATAGGGGCCGCATAATTTGGAAGGAGAAATGGAATATGGTAATTTCGGTGGGAAGTGATCATGCCGGTTATGGACTGAAGGTAAAGATGATTCCGTATCTGGAATCACTGGGACATACAATCATCGACAACGGGAACAATGGAGCGGAGGATGTGGTCTTTTTTCCGGAGGTGGCAAGGGCTGTGTGCCGGCCGGTTCTTGAAGGGAAGGCGGAACGCGGTATTATGTTTTGCGGAACCGGAGTGGGTGCTTCGGTTGCGTGCAACAAAATACCCGGAATCAGGGCGTCCATTGTCCATGATTACCAGTGTGCCCATCAATGTGTGGAGCACGATCATGTAAATGTGATGTGCATTGGCGAAAAGGTGGTGGGAGAGTGGCTGGCGAAGGATCTTCTGAAGGCATTTTTGGAGGCGGCAGGCGATACAGACGAAAGGACAGCCCATGTAATTCAGCTATTGGCACAGATGGACCAGAGACAGTAAGGAGAGGCAATGGAAAAGAGATACATATTTGACGCGGATACACATGTTTCGCCTTATAGTAATTTTGATAAAAGCATAAATGCCTGTCAGTGGGAAGAACGGATGGAACGCGCCGGGGTGGCTCATGCCATTGTCTGGCTGCTGCCGCAGGGAGTGGTGGATGTGACGGAGAGCAACCGGTATATAGGAAGGGAGGCACAGAAAAACAAGAGAATGGTTCCCTTTGGCTGGGCCAATATACGGGAAGGGGCTGAAAAAGCCAGGGAAGATGCCCGGTTATGCCTGGAGGAGTATGGGTGCGCGGGCGTAAAGCTGAACGGGGCGCAGAATGAGTATTATATAGACTGTCCGGAAGCCATGTCTGTCATGGAAGTAGTTGCGGCCCGCAATGGTATGATAGCGTTTCATATCGGAGCGGACTATCCTGATTTTACGGATCCTATCCGGGCAGAGCGGGCAGCCAGGGCATTTCCGGACACTAAGTTTCTTATGGTGCATATGGGAGGGGCAGGTGAACCTGATGTGAGCCAAAGGGTTATCGAAACAGCGGCCCGTAATCCCAATATGTATCTGGTGGGAAGCGCCATACCTGCAGCCAAAGTAAAGGCGGCCATTGATACGCTGGGACCTGACAGAATCCTGTTTGGTTCAGACACGCCATTTTATGATGCGGCAGATGTAATTAGGGAATATGACAGGATGCTTTCCGGGTATGATGAAGAAGTGAGAAGAAAAATCATGGGAGAGAATGCCGGAAGGCTTTTTGGACTTCCAGTGCAGAGCGTGTGACGTGCGCAGGGGTGGATGCAGACAGACCAGCATCCACCCCTGTTCCTTGTGTTGGGAGAATATATTTTACTTGTTCTTCTTGCCTTCCTTCCCCTTTTTCCCCTCTTTTCCTTCCTTGGCCGCCTTTTTATCGCCCTTTTTTGATTTCGCGGATTTCTTGGGTTCAGACTTCTTTGGCTTATCGCCTTTGGGGGAGTCGGATTTTCTGGATTTGGAGGATGTCTCCTTTTCCGCGGAACCGGCTTCGGGGACAGAAGGTTCCTCCGGGGCGGGACTCCCTTCCGGGATGTACTCTATGATATCGCTGATATCACAGCCCAGCAGTGTGCAGAGGGTATCCAGGGTGTGGGTGGATACATGCATGTTTTTTTTCAGCCGTCCTATCTGGCCCGCGCTGAAATTATAATGTTTGATCAGTCTGTACTGAGTCATGCCCTGGGCTTCCATGGTTGCCCACAGCCGGTCATAGCGTATCATGGCTTATCCTCCTTTTGGCTGTTAAAGTCCGTAAAACCGGGCTTTTCAGTGGCTATTATCAATAAATGGATTATACCATGAAGCGGGTATAAATACAAGGAGGATTGGCAGAAATGGGAATAAAAGAGAGAAGAATGGGAATAGTAGGAATGACCATATGTCACACTGTTTTCATATATAATTAGGAGGAAAATCCATGACTGATTTTAAGACCAGCGAGACAGCTAAGAATCTTATGAGAGCCTTTGCGGGAGAGAGCCAGGCCAGGAACCGTTATACCTTTGCGGCGGGGCTGGCAAAGGAGCAGAAGATGCCCATGGTGGAGGCGGTATTCCGCTACACCGCAGACCAGGAAAAGGAACATGCGGAAATATTTTATGACTATCTGAAGCCGTTAGATAAGGAAGCCATATTCATAGACGGAGGTTATCCGGTGGATTTGGAAAAGAATACCCTGGCCCAGCTGAATGCGGCCGCACACAACGAATACGAGGAGCATGACGTGGTGTACAAATCCTTTGGAGACATTGCGCAGAAGGAAGGCTTTTCCCAGATTGCAGCCACCTTCCGCATGATTGCGGAGATTGAGAAGACCCACGGTGAGCGTTTCCAGTATCTGGCAGATTTGCTGGGAGCCGGGAACCTGTATGTGAGCCCTCAGAAGGAAACCTGGATCTGCACCAACTGCGGATATATATATGAAGGAGAAGAACCCCCTCAGTACTGTCCTGTATGCCGTCACGACCAGGGCTATTTTGCCCGCAAGGAGCTGGCGCCGTGGTATCTGCAGGATAATATGCAGAAGAATAAGCAGACAAAGTAGCCCACAGACAAAATAAGATTTTACAAAGAGGGTGAGAGGGTGGTATAATGTCCACGCAGGCAAAGCCCGGGGCCCTGAAGGAACACAGCCAAATCAGGGCCGGCCGCGCTTTGCAAATGAGACTGAAAACTGATTACCACCTATTAAGGAGAACAGATATATGCCAAATCCAATTCAAGCAGTCATATTCGACCAGGACGGACTTATGTTTGACACGGAAAGCCTGGCCGCCACATCCTGGTTTGAAGTAGGACCTAAATACGGAATCCATGTGGACGGCAATTTCCTGCGGGGAATCCGGGGATGCAAACCTGACAAGGTAAAACAGGTCTGCACACAGCAGTTCGGTGAGGAGGCCATGAAGGACTATGACAGGTTCCGGGAAGAGAAGCGCCAATACTCCTACCGCTGGATTGCGGAGCATGGCGTCCCGGTAAAAAAGGGCCTTAAGGAACTGCTTATATACCTGAAAGACCACAACATAAAGACAGCCGTGGCCACGGCCAGCAGTGAAAGCTGGACCCAGGGCAATGTCAGGGGAGCCGGCGTGGAGAAGTATTTTGACGATTACATATACGGGGACATGGTGAAGGAAGCAAAGCCAAACCCGGCCATCTTCCTGCTGGCAGCCCGGCGGCTGGGGGTGGATCCCGGGGCATGCGTTGTCCTGGAAGACAGCTTTAACGGAATCAAGGCAGCCGCAGCAGGCGGTTTTAATCCAGTGATGATACCTGACCAGGACCAGCCGGATGAAGAAATCCGGAATCTGCTGACCGCCTGCTGTGACAGTCTTACAGATGTCATCGGCCTCTTTGAGAACGGCAGTCTGTCATTAAAGCAGCCATAGCAGCCCCGGAAAAGAAGCTGTCATCTAATAAAGGAATGAATTATATGTGGAAAGAAGCCGTTTCCCTGGCCGCAGCGGCAGGCGCTGCCTGTATGCTGCGGTCCGAGTACGAAAAAAAGCATTTTTCAGTGGAAGTGACAGAGATCATTTCCCCTAAACTGGAAAGGGACAGGAACCTGATATTCCTGTCCGACCTTCACAATAACGAGTTTGGCCGGGACAACGGGGAACTGGTGGCAGCGATTCACCGTCTGAATCCGGACGCGGTATTATCCGGCGGAGATATGATGGTCTGCAAGGGAAAGCGGGACATAAAGGTCCCGCTGAAGCTGTTCCGCCAGCTGGCAGCCAGCTATCCGGTTTACTGCGGCAACGGAAACCATGAGAACCGCATGGTGTGGGAGCGCAGCTTATACGGGGACCTCTACGAGGAGTACAGGGATGCCATGACCGCCATGGGCGTCAGCTACCTGGAGGACAGCTGTGCTTTTCTGGGAAGGGACTTAAGGATTGCCGGTCTGGATTTAGCCCCCTGTTTCTACCGGAAGGCCCTGTACCAGAAGGTGCCGCCCATGCCCCCGGGCTATCTGGAACGGAAACTGGGCAAAGGACCGTCTGACTGCAAGGAGGAGCCCTTCACCATTCTTCTGGCCCATTCCCCTCTGTATTTTGATTCCTATGCCCGATGGGGAGCGGATTTGACTCTGGCCGGACATTTTCACGGAGGCACCATCCGCATACCGGGACTGGGGGGAGTCATGACGCCCCAGTACCAGTTTTTCTTACCCTGGTGCGCCGGGGATTTTGAGCGGGACGGGAAGCGGATGATTGTCAGCCGGGGACTGGGAACCCACTCTATTAATATCCGCCTGAACAACAGGCCCCAGCTGGTGCTAATCCGTTTGAGAAGGGCGTGACAGGCATAAAAAACCATAAAATGAATGCCACTTACAGGTGAAAGAATGGAAACCATATCCTATAAGCTGGAGCATTTTGAAGGTCCCTTGGATCTGCTGCTCCACCTCATTGAGAAAAATAAGATAAACATATATGATATTCCCATTGTGGAAATCACGGCCCAGTACCTGGACTATGTGCGCCATATGGAGCGGGAGGACTTAAATATTGTCAGCGAGTTCCTGGTGATGGCGGCCACGCTGCTTGACATTAAGGCTAAGATGCTCCTTCCCAAGGAAGTGGATGAGGAAGGGGAGGAAATAGACCCCAGGGCAGAGCTGGTTATGCGCTTACTGGAATATAAGAAGTACAGGCTGATGGCCGATGAACTGGCTGACAGGGAGGATGGGGCTCTAAAGCATCTCTATAAGCCCTCCACCCTGCCGCCGGAGGTTGCCAAATATGAGCCTCCGGTGGACCTGGACAAGCTCCTTGACGGACTTACGCTGGCTAAGCTCCAGAGAATCTTTGAGCAGGTAATGAAGCGCAAGGAGGACAAGATTGACCCTATCCGGAGCAATTTCGGAACCATACACAGGGAACCCGTAAGCCTGGAACAGAAGATAGGAAACGTGCTTCTTTACGCCAGGAGGAAGCGCAGATTCAGCTTCAGGGAACTTCTGGAGGGACAGCCGGACAAGCTGGAGGTGGTGGTTACCTTCCTGGCGGTTTTGGAGCTTATGAAGATAGGAAAGATTCATTTGAGCCAGGAGGAGACCTTTGGGGACATGGACATAGAGACCCTGGAGCAGGAAGGCGAGGAAGAGGAGCTGGATTTGGCCCAACTGGGTGATTTTGAAGGATGATGGATGGAATCTTATGAGTAGTAAAGACAGAATAGAAGCCCTGGAGGCCGGAGCCGGCGTGGTTGAAACCCGCACCGGAAAGCTGGCCGGAAGTGAGAAAAGAGAAGCAAAGGAGCAGGAAGGGCAGATGGAGCTTGCCTTTCCTCCTACAGAGGATGAAAAAGAGCAGGAGGCGGTTATAGAGGCAGTGCTCTTTACCATGGGAAGGTCGGTGGAGCTTCGCCAGCTGGCGGCATCCATCGGCCAGCCGGAAGAAGTGGCCAGGAAGGCAGTGGAGCGCCTGATAAAGCGGTACAGGTCAGCCAGAAGCGGCATGGAGATAACCCAGCTGGAGGACAGCTACCAGATGTGTACCAAGGCAGCCTACTACGAAAACCTGATACGGGTGGCCTCTGCCCCCAAAAAACAGGTGCTGACGGAAGTGGTGCTGGAGACCCTGTCCATCATTGCCTATAAGCAGCCTGTGACCAAGATGGAGATTGAGAAGATACGAGGCGTCAAGTCAGACCACGCGGTGAACCGTCTGGTGGAATACAACCTGGTATACGAGGTGGGCCGCCTGGACGCGCCCGGCCGGCCGGCTCTTTTTGCCACCACAGAGGAATTTCTGCGCAGGTTCGGCGTGGGATCGGTCCAGGATTTGCCGGATTTGGGTCCTGAGCAGGAAGCGGAGATCAAGGCGGAGGTGGAGGAGGAGCTGCAGCTTAAGCTGGAGGAACTGACGGTTGAGGCTGCATCTGGGGAAGCCGCTGAGACGGCCGAGACCGCCATGGAAACCGCTGAGACGGCCGAGACCGCCATGGAAGCCGCTGAGACGGCCGAGACCGCCATGGAAGCCGCTGAGACGGCCGAGACCGCCATGGAAGCCGCTGAGACGGCCGGGACTGCCATGGAAGCCGCCGCGACGGCTGAGGAAACAGCCGTGGCCCGGGAACCGGAAGCCTGATGCCCCGTGTTTGTACACAGAGGAGATTCCCAAAGCAGTACATGAGGAATATACTAAAATAAAAAGAAAAAGTTGATATCATGCTTGGAAGTCTGATTTTAGTATTTGCTCTCTGTACAGATACCTTTGTGGCCAGCCTTGCATATGGAGCCAACCGGGTCCATGTGGGCTGGGGAAAGGTAGCTTTGTTAAACGGTATATGCAGCGGATGCCTGGGGCTGGCCCTGGGGCTGGGAAACGTTATAAGCTCTGTCCTTCCGGGGGATGTGACCAGGATTATCTGCTTTGTAAGCCTGTTTCTGCTGGGATTCATCAAGTTCCTGGATTACAGCATTAAGGCCTATATCAACCGCCATTGCTGTATCCGCCGTAATCTCAGCTTTTCCCTGTCTGGACTGAAGGTCATAGTCAATATTTACGGAGACCCCATGGCGGCGGACGTGGACGGCTCCCAGTCCCTTGGATGGAAGGAGACCGTATTCCTGGCTCTGGCCATGTCCATTGACAGCCTGGTGGCCGGAACCATGGCAGCCCTGCTTGATATTCCTGTGGCCGCAACCCTGGCACTGTCATTTGCCGTGGGAGTATGTATGATGTACGGCGGCCTGTGGCTGGGGCGCAAGGTGGCCTCACGCTTCCGGTGCGACCTGTCCTGGATTAGCGGCGTCCTGCTGATGGTCCTGGCTTTGATGAAGGTCCTTCATTGATGGGGGGATGGCTGAAAATGTTCTTGGACCGTGCCTTATGGTATGGCTTATCCTGATGGACTGCCAATTTATGGATATTTTTCATCCCTTTACCAGTGAGAACGACCGTAAGAAAAACAGGTAAGAAAAACAAAAAACAAAATTAATGCGCAAAAAAACATAACAAACACGAAAAAAAGCAGCCCAGCCGGCGTAAGGGAGTTCCGATACGCTGGTCCGGGGCTGCTTTTAACCGCCGTTTTACCGCTATATATCTTTTGCCTTGGCTGACAGTCCTTCCATGTAGGCTTCTGCCTTTGATTTATCCAGAGGGTCCAATTTATCATACAGGTCCATAATCCGCCTCTGCTGTTCGTTCAGGGTAACCTGTATGCCGTCGGTGCTGTAGAACTGGGCCATGGTTATCCCCATGACTTCGCAGATACGCCGTATGGTCGGTATACTGGGAACCGTGGTACGTCTGAACAGGTTGCCTATATTATTGGGGGAAGTATCCATCTCCAGTGCCAGGCGGTAATGACTCCATCCCCGCTCTCTGCAAAGCTCTTCTATGCGCTCCAGCTCATAACTCATCATGTTTTTCACCACCATAGTCTATTATCTACAAAATCTTTTGTATTATTGTATCCCAGAGGTGAAAAAAACATTAGGCTGAAATGTAGTAGTGGGGGAATTCACTATATAATGCATAAATACACGTACAATGCATTGCTATACCAGACGGCCGCCATCACCATATCCCAACAGATCGTTAGGGGTGATGCGGAAATAATCGCAAAGTATCTTAAGCTCAATGTCCGTCACAAGACGTTTGCCCTTCTCTATTCTGAGTATGGTCAGTTCGCTGAAATAATAGCCCTGCACCTGTAGCTGGGCAGCCATTTCCTTCTGGGATAGTTTTCTGCTTTTGCGCAGCTTGAAAATCTGGTTGCCAATGAGATTTCTCTGCGGCTGGGAATTGTAGGAAATTTTCATAGATGTCCCTCTGTTCGGTGTAATACTTCTAAAAGTGAAGTTCCTATATGATTGTAATGAATATGAATATATCAAAGTTTCTAATAAAGAAGGAATAAAAAATAAAGTAGAAAATTCCATAGGAGTATGATAGACTTGTAAAAGTGCCACAGTTCAGACGGCGTATCTTCTTGACTGAAAGAAACGGACAGGCAGTATCGGATGGACTGTTACGTAAAAGTATGAAAGAGACAGGAGAAAATTATGCAGAGAATTGCGAAATTTCATAAAGTTAGTTTTGAACAGTTTAAGGCAGATTGGGCTGATGCTTTCCCGGATACATCGGAGGAAGAGATAATACATATTTATGAAGGGATCCGGCTTCCGGCCAGGGCCACTTCCGGCTCCGCTGGATATGATTTCTTTACTCCGGTTCCCCTTACCCTGGCCCCTGGTGAGAGCATGAAGGTCCCCACCGGCGTCAGGGCGGAGATTGACACTGGCTGGGTGCTCCAGATTTTTCCGCGCAGCAGCCTGGGATTTAAATTCAGGCTCCAGCTGAACAACACGGTGGGAATCATTGACAGCGATTATTTTTATTCAGACAATGAAGGCCATATGTTCATTAAGGTGACCAATGATTCCAGGGAGGGAAAGACTGTGGAGCTGGGACAGGGCGCCGGATTTGCACAGGGAATTTTCATTCCTTACGGCATCACCGCGGACGACGAATGCAGTGATGTGCGCAACGGCGGTTTTGGAAGTACGGATGCAAGGTAGGTAGAAACATATGGGAAGTCGTGGACAGAGGTCATACAGCAGCGGGCGCAGGCCCCAGTCAAAGGGGCAGCACCCCGGATACGGAGGAAAAAGGCCGGTTTCCAATGCAGCGCGCAGGCGCCGCAGGAGAAACCGGATTATCAGGGCGGTCATTGCGTGGGCAGTCTGCATCTTTCTCGTGGGGTTGATTGCAGCGGGAACATTCCGGCTGGTGGCGCACATGACCACCTCCAAGAAGCGCCAGTTCCGTGCAGAGGGTATAGAGAAGCTGGAGGCAGGAGATTATGCAGGGGCTATCGGATCCTTTGATACGGCTCTTGAAAAGTCTGGCAAGGGAGCAGAGGATTTCAACCGGGATGTGCTCTTATACAGGGCGGATGCAGAGTTTCTGTTAAAGGATTATAATGCGGCTATCCACACCTATGACCTTCTTCTGGAGATGAAGCCGGACACACCGGAGTATATGTACAGGCAGAGCAGCTGCTATGCCCGGCTTGGAGATACGGATAATGCCCTTGAGCGCTACCAGGAGGCTAAGGCGCTGGATAAGAAGGACAAGCCGGTGCCCGGCAGGCAGGAGGCCCTGCTGGCCGCAGGAAGCGCCTGTGTGGACGCGAAGGAATACGATAAGGCCATGGCGCTTTATGAAGACGCACTGAAGGATGGGATGGAACATGGTGAAATCTATAATCAAATGGGTCTATGCCAGATGGCTGCAGAGGATTACCAGAGTGCTTATGATTCTTTTGACAAAGGGTACCAGGTAGCGGCTGCTGCCCAGGCTGCGGCTCTACAGGAGAAAGACCGGAAAACAGGCAAGGAGACGGACAAAAAAGAAACGAAGGATGGGGACGCCGGGGAAGGGGCAGGCGGGGAAAACGCGCCGGCTGTCGCGGCAGAAGCAGACGGCTTCAGGGAACTTTTGAAGGAGCTTTCGTATAACCGGGCCGCTGCCTGCGAACACTTACAGCAGTACGACAAAGCCCTGGCATTATTTGAGGACTTTGTAAAGGAATTTGGCTCCAATGAAGATGCGGAGCATGAGATTGCATTTTTGAAAACGAGGTAGGAATGGCGGAATTAATTGATTTGAGTGAACTGCAGGAAAAGGTAATACTGGTGGCGGTGAGCACTGCCGAGGAGGAGGACACGCCCGCTTCCCTGGATGAGCTGGAAGAGCTGGCCTCCACGGCAGGGGCTGTAACTGTGGCCAGAATCATCCAGAACCGGGAAAGGGTACATCCGGGCACCTATCTGGGGAAGGGTAAGATAGACGAGGTGAGAGAGCTGTTATGGGATACCCGGGCCACAGGCGTTATCTGCGATGATGAGCTGTCACCGGCCCAGCTCAGGAACCTGGAGGATGCTCTGGACACCAAGGTCATGGACAGGACCATGGTCATACTGGATATCTTTGCTTCACGGGCCAGCACAAGAGAGGGCAAGATTCAGGTGGAGCTGGCCCAGTTAAAATACAGGGCCGTGCGTCTGGTGGGAATGCGCAATTCCTTGTCCCGTCTGGGAGGCGGCATAGGAACCAGAGGTCCCGGTGAGAAAAAGCTGGAAACAGACCGCAGGCTTATCCATCAGCGAATCGGCCAGCTTAAAGAGGAACTGGCTGATGTGAAGCGCCACCGGGAGGTGACCAGGCAGCAGAGAGAGAAGAATTTTGCTCTTTCCGCGGCGATTGTGGGCTATACCAATGCGGGAAAGTCCACCCTGCTCAACCGTCTGACCGGGGCGGGAATCCTGGCGGAGGATAAGCTTTTTGCCACCCTGGACCCCACCACCAGGAGCTATACCCTGGAGGATGGCCAGCAGATACTGCTTACAGACACCGTGGGATTTATCCGCAAGCTTCCCCATCATCTGATTGAAGCCTTTAAGAGTACGCTGGAGGAGGCGCGCTACAGCGATATCGTCCTCCATGTGGTGGACTGCTCCAATCCGCAGATGGACATGCAGATGCACGTGGTGAAGGAGACGCTGGAGGAACTGGAGATTGTGGATAAGACCATAGTCACCGTGTTCAATAAGGTGGACCGGTTCCGTGAGCTGGAGGCCGGGCAGAACAGCGGTGTCATGCAGATTCCCAGGGATTTTTCATCAGACTACCAGGTGAGGATATCGGCCAGGACAGGAGAGGGGCTGGAAGAACTGCAGAAGGTGCTCCAGGCCATTATACGCAGCAGGCGGATTCTGTTGGAAAAAGTTTTTCCATACAGCCAGGCAGGGCGTATCCAGACCATCCGCAAGTACGGTCAGCTTCTGGAGGAGGAATACCAGGAGGATGGAATCGCGGTAAAGGCATATGTGCCGGCAGAGCTATTCGGAAAGCTGTATTCCGACTGAATTTAATTGGAAATATAATAAAATGCCCCCTGTCCGAAAAACCACGCAGGTATAAGGCTTTGCAGGGATTTGGAAAAAAGAGTTATAAGTACAGTTAATAAGACACAATATCTGGGATAATATAAAATGTTATTCATAGATATTGTGTTTTGTATTTCCATCTGCTATAATGGGTGCGTAGCTCGCTCCACATGGAGCGGGCCCTGCGTTTTCACAGCTGTGAAACAGCTGTATCATTCCGGGTTTACCAGACGCGGAAAAAGGGTTGAATAAAGTGTACGTGGGTTGAAAGGAGCAAGTGGTATGATTCAGGTAGTTAAAAGGGATGGGGAAGTTGCCGAGTTTAGTCTGAATAAGATAACAGAGGCCATCAAAAAGGCATTCAGGGCAACATCCAAAGATTACAACAATGAGATTCTGGAGTTATTATCCTTAAGGGTGACTGCGGATTTTCAGAATAAGATGAAGGATGGAAGGATTTCTGTGGAAGAAATCCAGGACAGCGTGGAGCATGTCCTTGAACAGACCGGATACACAGATGTGGCAAAGGCTTACATTTTATATAGGAAGCAGCGGGAAAAGATACGGAACATGAACAGCACGATCCTGGATTACAAGGACGTGGTGAACAGCTATGTAAAGGTGGAGGACTGGCGCGTAAAGGAGAATTCCACGGTTACCTATTCCGTGGGAGGGCTGATTCTCAGCAACTCCGGGGCCGTGACTGCCAACTACTGGCTCAGTGAAATTTACGACCAGGAGATAGCGGAAGCTCACCGCAATGCGGACATCCACATCCACGATTTGTCCATGCTTACCGGATACTGTGCGGGCTGGTCCTTAAAGCAGCTCCTTATGGAAGGCCTGGGAGGCATCACGGGAAAGATTACCTCCTCGCCGGCAAAGCATCTGTCCGTGCTCTGCAACCAGATGGTCAACTTCCTTGGAATCATGCAGAATGAATGGGCCGGAGCCCAGGCATTTTCTTCCTTTGATACATACCTTGCTCCCTTTGTAAAAGCAGATAATTTAAGCTATCCGGAGGTGAAAAAGTGCATTGAGTCCTTTATCTATGGAGTGAACACCCCCAGCCGCTGGGGCACCCAGGCACCTTTCTCCAACATCACCCTGGACTGGACTGTTCCGGATGACATGGCAGAGATGAATGCCATTGTCGGCGGCAGAGAGACGGACTTTAAGTATAAAGACTGCAAAAAAGAGATGGACCTGATTAACAAGGCATTCATCGAGACTATGATTGAAGGTGATGCCAACGGACGCGGGTTCCAGTACCCCATCCCCACCTATTCCATTACCAATGAATTTGACTGGTCAGATACAGAGAACAACCGGCTTCTGTTTGAGATGACATCCAAGTACGGAACGCCCTACTTCTCCAACTATATCAACAGTGATATGCAGCCAAGCGATGTCCGCAGCATGTGCTGCCGTCTCCGTCTGGACCTCAGGGAGCTGCGCAAGAAGACAGGCGGATTCTTCGGCTCCGGCGAGAGCACCGGTTCCGTGGGCGTGGTGACCATCAACATGCCAAGAATCGCTTACCAGGCCAAGGACGAGGCTGACTTCTATGCAAGGCTGGACCACATGATGGATGTGTCTGCCCGTTCCTTAAAGACCAAGCGCCAGGTCATAACAAAGCTTTTGAACCAGGGGCTGTATCCCTACACCAAGAGATATCTGGGCACCTTTGAGAACCATTTTTCCACCATCGGTCTCATAGGCATGAACGAGGCAGGCCTCAATGCCAGATGGGTCAGAAAGGATATGACTCACAGGGAGTGCCAGGAGTTTACCAAGAACGTGCTGAACCACATGAGGGAACGCCTGTCGGATTACCAGGAGCTGTACGGCGACCTTTACAACCTGGAGGCTACGCCGGCTGAGTCCACCACCTACCGTCTGGCCAAGCATGACAAGCAGCGCTATCCCGACATTATCACTGCCGGAGAAGAGGGGGATACGCCGTATTACACCAACAGTTCCCATCTTCCCGTGGATTATACGGAGGATGTATTTGACGCCCTGGACATCCAGGATGAGCTTCAGACCCTGTATACATCAGGAACTGTGTTCCACGCGTTCCTGGGCGAGAAGATGCCTGACTGGAAGGCCGCGGCCAATCTGGTGCGCACGGTTGCTGAGAACTACAAGCTGCCTTACTATACATTGTCGCCTACCTATTCCATCTGCAAGTGCCACGGATACTTGATTGGGGAGCATTTTACCTGTCCAATCTGCGGGGAGAAGGCAGAGGTCTACAGCCGTATTACCGGCTATTACCGTCCGGTCCAGAACTGGAACGAAGGCAAGACCCAGGAATACAAGAACCGTACCAACTACAACATAGGCCAATCCCAGTTAAAGCATGGCGTGTCCAGAATCACGGCAGATACCAGGGAGAGGACGGACAGTGCCAGAACAGAGAGTTCCCATCAGGGGAAGGAGAAGGGAGGCGCCTTGACTCACCTGTATCTCTTTACCACCAAGACCTGCCCCAACTGCGTATCGGCAAAGGAGTTCTTAAAGGGACAGGATTACCAGATTATTGATGCGGAGGAGCGTCCTGACCTGGCGGAAAAATTCGGTATCATGCAGGCGCCTACCCTGGTGATTGTCAGTGACGGCATCGTGCAGAAGTTTGCCAATGCTTCCAACATCCGCAGGTTTGTGGAGCAGAATCATACAAGTACAGTAAAGGCATAAGGACCGGAAGATGGATACATTGTATATGTTTATGGGGGCTCTGTGCCTGGCAGAGGGTATATGTCTCTTTACAGGAAAGGATTTCCTCATGTTTATGGGCTCCACCAAAAAGGAGGACTACAACCTGGATAAGGTGTTTCAGGTGGAAAAGTGGATATTCCTTGTGGATGCTGCATGCAGCTTAGGAGTGGGCATGAACCGGTTTCCGGATGTGGCGGAAAACATACTGCTGGTTGTGTTCGGAGTCACATTGGCTGCCCATGTGTATGTGTTTAAGAGTAAAAAATTCCGGAAGGAAAATGAATAAGAATTCCTGATAAGACATCTTTGGTGAGAGGATGGGATTTTATCGGGAATGATGCGGACCGCCGCTCTCAGTGATTGGGAGCGGCGGTTTTTTCAGTGCGCCCGGCGGCGCACGTCTCTAACTGGTGAAAGT